>Ga0351887_10003_pt1 | contig 249653 bp, 198 predicted proteins | sample TotcelFGM3001L15_FD_206760 | JGI IMG/M metagenome (GOLD analysis project Ga0351887, IMG submission 206760) | Enriched cells from coal bed in the Powder River Basin, Montana, United States - Total cells FGM rep3 HSBNCT.FGM.300.1.L15 ...
GGATGTTATTCGTCTAATTTCTGCAAAAAAAAATGAACCCGATTTTATGCTGCAATGGCGATTACGTGCCTTTCGTCATTGGCTAACAATGAGTCCTCCTCATTGGGCGCATGTTCGATTTAATCCCATCGATTTTCAAGCAATCAGCTATTATTCCGCACCCAAATCAAAAAAAGAGGGTCCTAAAAATCTATCCGAAGTGGATCCTAAATTATTGGAGACCTACGAAAAATTAGGGATTCCGTTGCATGAACGTGGACGTTTAGCGGGTGTTGCCGTCGATGCGGTATTTGATAGTGTTTCAGTTGCGACGACTTTTAAAGAAAAATTGCACGAAGTGGGCGTTATTTTTTGCTCGTTTTCCGAAGCCGTGCAAAAACATCCAGAATTAGTGGAAAAATATTTAGGTAGCGTTGTTCCATATCGCGATAATTATTTCGCTACTTTAAATTCCGCAGTTTTTAGCGATGGTTCATTTGTTTATGTGCCGAAGGGTGTGCGTTGCCCACTGGAATTATCGACGTATTTTAGGATCAATTCAGCGAATACGGGTCAATTTGAACGAACCCTCATTATTGCAGATGAAGGCAGTTACGTGAGTTATTTAGAAGGTTGCACGGCTCCTATGCGTGATGAAAATCAATTACATGCTGCTGTGGTGGAATTAGTCGCTTTAGATAACGCTCAAATTAAATATTCCACCGTGCAAAATTGGTATCCAGGTGACGAAGAAGGCCGTGGTGGAATTTATAATTTTGTAACTAAGCGTGGAGCTTGTCGCGGAATTAATTCTAAAATTTCTTGGACCCAAGTAGAAACGGGTTCTGCGATTACTTGGAAATATCCGAGTGTCATTTTACAGGGTGATAATTCGGTTGGTGAATTTTATTCGGTAGCGCTCACTAATCACTATCAGCAAGCAGATACCGGCACCAAAATGATTCATATCGGTAAAAATACTCGTAGCACGATTATCTCCAAAGGAATTGCTGCAGGCAAAGGTCAAAATAGTTATCGCGGTTTAGTACGTGTTAATCCAGGTGCATTAAATGCGAGAAATTATAGTCAGTGTGATTCGTTGTTGATTGGCGATCAATGTGGTGCACATACTTTTCCCTATATCGAGGCAAAAAATCCATCGGCTCAATTAGAGCATGAGGCAACTACCTCCAAAATTGGAGAGGATCAATTATTTTATTGTCGTCAGCGCGGAATCTCAGAAGAAGATGCCGTTTCGATGATCGTAAATGGTTTTTGTAAAGCTGTTTTCAAAGAATTACCCATGGAATTTGCGGTTGAGGCCCAGAAATTATTGCAAGTTAGCCTTGAAGGTGCTGTTGGGTAATCGCAATCAAGAATTAATAATGAGGTTTTTAAATGTTAAGCATTCAAAATTTACATGCAAAAGTAAATAGCCACGAGATTTTACGCGGAATTAACTTGCAAATAAAACCGGGTGAAGTACATGCGATCATGGGACCGAATGGCTCAGGTAAAAGCACATTAGCGAATACTTTAGCCGGACGTTATGAGGTTGATGTCACTGAAGGCAAGGTTTTATTTGAAGGAAAAGATTTATTGTCACTTGAACCTGAGGAGCGTGCAGTTTTAGGTTTATTTTTAGCGTTTCAATATCCAGTCGAAATTCCTGGCGTGAACAATATGTATTTCTTAAAAACCGCATTAAATAGTTTGCGTCGTGCGCGTGGGGAAGAACAAGTAGATGCTGTCGATTTTTTAGCTTTAATTAAAAAGAAGGTGAACTTATTAGGCATGGATGAATCATTTCTAAAACGTTCGGTAAATGAAGGTTTTTCTGGCGGCGAAAAGAAACGTAATGAAGTGTTGCAAATGCTGATTTTGGAGCCGAAGTTGGCGATTTTAGATGAAACGGATTCCGGTTTAGATATCGATGCTCTGCAAATCATTGCGAATGGCGTAAATGTTTTACGTAATCAGGATCGATCGTTTTTACTAGTGACGCACTATCAGCGTTTATTACGTTATATACAACCCGATTATGTGCATGTATTGGCGAATGGTCGCATTATTAAATCAGGCGATAAAAGTTTAGCGGAAGAATTGGAAGCCAAGGGTTATGGTTGGCTGACTGAGGCCAATATGGAGACGCGATGAAAATAACAACGATTAATCCAGCGTGGAATAAAGAGTTGCTAACAAAACAGCAAGTGCATAGTATTATTCACGATATTGCTGAATTGAATTCTTGGCAGCGCAATGCCTTAAGTGGTTTTCTGCAACAAGGTTTTCCGGATCGCAAACATGAAGATTGGAAATATACTAATGTAAATGAAATTGCGAATCGATCTTTTGCGATGCCAGAGCCTCGTGTACGGGACATTCCTCCTTTAGAAGAAATAGCGGATTCTTATCGTGTTATATTTGTAAATGGACATTTCCGTCGTGATCTCAGTGAGTTCCCTAGCGAAGTTATCTTGGCTGATACCGCGACCATGTTAAAAGAAAAGCAATGGCAAGCCTATTTGCAATTTGATCAACGTTATGCAACGGTATTTTCTAATTTAAATGCTGCGCTGATGACTAACGGAATATTTATTTATGTTCCACCGAAAATTGTTTTAACCAAACCGATTCATTTTGTTTATTACCATTCTGAACCTAATCAGAGTATGCAACATCCGTGTCATCTCATTATTGCAGGGCGAGAAAGTCAGTTGACTTTAGTCGAAGAATACGTGGGAGAAAACGCGTATTTTAATAATGTTGTGACCTTTGTGCATGCGGAAGAAGGATCCGTGGTACAACATTATAAATTGCAAATGGAGTCAGATGCTGCACAACATATTGCGAATACCATCGTACGACAAGAAAAAAATAGTAGTGTGACTTCTTTTGTGGTGTCGCTAGGTGCTCGATTAAATCGGGAAAATTTGAATTTTGCATTAAACCAAGAAGGGGCAAGTTGTCATCTTTACGGCTTATATTTACCTTTCGGGAATCAGCATGTCGATCATCATACTCGAGTCGATCATTCTGTTCCAAATTGTTTTAGTCAGCAAATTTATAAAGGAATTATTGGTGGCAAGGGACACGCGGTATTTAATGGTAAAGTGATAGTGCATCCAAATGCACAAAAGACTGCGGCCTATCAAAGTAATAAAAATATTTTATTATCTTTGACCGCGGAAATTGATACCAAGCCTGAATTAGAGATCTACGCCGATGATGTTAAATGTGCACATGGGGCGACTGTGGGTCAACTGGATGCGAATGCTTTATTTTATTTACAAAGTCGCGGCATTGAAAAGAAGCTCGCGCAAAATATCCTAACTAAAGCTTTTGCCGAAGAAATATTAACTAACGTACAAACGTCCACCATCGCGAAATATATTCATCGCAAAGTGGAAGCGCGTTTGTTGGAGGTACAATAAAATGGATGCGTTGTCGCTCAATGAAAAAAATGTTTTCGATGTTGCGTCGATCAAGCAGCAATTTCCGATTTTGCAGCAGCAATGTCGAGGCAAACCATTAATTTATTTAGATAGTGGAGCGACTGCGCAAAAACCTGAAAGTGTGATTGAAGCGATTAGACATTATTACCAATATGATAATGCGAATGTGCATCGTGGCGTTTACCAACTAAGTGAACGAGCGACTCAGGCTTACGAGCAAGTGCGAGAACAGGTGCGCGCTTTTATTAATGCCGAAGATCAACATGAAATTATTTTTACGCGTGGGACCACCGAAGCGATTAATTTAGTGGCGCATAGTTTTGGTGCTTTGCAAATAAAAGCAGATGATGAAATTGTACTTTCTTATATGGAGCACCACTCGAATATTGTGCCTTGGCAAATGTTATGTGAAAAAGTAGGCTGCAAAATTAAAATCATTCCACTGCATGAAGAGGGTACTTTAGATTTAAATGAATATGCGAAGCTGCTGACACCACGTACGAAATTAGTCAGTATTATTCATGTTTCGAATGTGTTGGGAACGGTGAATCCTATTGAGCAAATGATTGCGTTGGCGCATCAACATAATATTCCAGTTTTAATTGATGGTGCGCAAGCGGTTCCTCGTATGCCAATTGATGTGAAGAAATTAGATTGCGATTTCTACGCGTTTTCAGGGCACAAGCTTTATGGTCCCACTAGCGTAGGTGTTTTGTACGGAAAGCGTAAATGGTTAGAGGCCATGCCGCCTTATCAAGGTGGAGGCGATATGATTAGTCGCGTGAGTTTCAATAAAACTGAATATAACGTTCTACCTTATAAATTCGAAGCAGGGACACCGAATATTGCCGCAGTTATAGGTCTAGGTGCGGCGATTCAGTATTTAGAATCGATCGGAATGGATGCTATCCAAAAGCATGAAATTGAATTAACGCATTATGCACAGCAAAAATTAAGTCAAATTCCCGGTTTAAAAATATATGGTCACGCGAAAGATAAAATGGGTGTTATTTCATTTACTCTAGATGATATTCATGCCCATGATGTCGGCACGATTTTAGATAATGAAGGCATTGCAATAAGAGCAGGGCATCATTGTGCAATGCCGCTTATGGAATATTACAAAGTGGCAGCCATGGCGCGTGCCTCATTGGGTATTTACAATCAGAAATCGGATATTGATGCGTTGGTTCGGGGATTATTAAAAGTTAAAGAGATATTTGGAAGATATACTCATCGCGAATGATTTTTAGGTTTTGAAATTGAAGGATGGCGATGAGTATATCCTGTTATATTTCCGTGCGAAGTGAATTCGCACGGAAACTTAAGGGGTGTTAACGCAAGCGTTAAAACCCCTTATGAAACCCCTAAGTTGGTCACTTGAATTTTCATGCCGAAAATCCAGGTGGAATTGGTATAATATATGTCAGATATGCGCGATCTTTATCAAGAATTAATTATCGACCACGGGCGTAATCCGCGTAATTTTGGGGATATTCCCACAGCGAATCGTTGTAACGAAGGATTCAATCCTTTGTGTGGTGACAAAATTAAAATTTATATTTTAGAAAAAGATAATAAAATTGAGGATATTAAATTTAAAGGTGAAGGGTGTGCGATTTCGGTGGCCTCTGCTTCACTCATGACTCAAGCTCTGAAAGGAAAATCGATCAAAGAAGCGGAAAATTTATTTCATGATTTTCATGAGGTGGTGACGGGTAAAGCCACTGGGGAAGAAAATTTAGGGAAATTATCGGCTCTAAGTGGAGTGGCAGAATATCCCGTTCGAGTAAAATGCGCGACTTTGTGTTGGCATACTTTATTGGCGGCATTACATAACAAACACGAAATAGTAAGTACTGAAGAGTAAATACGATGAGCGAAATTAATTTTAAAATCACTCCAGCTGCGATAGCACACATTAAACGAACGATGGCAAATCATGGGAATAGTATTGGCATGAGTTTGTCGATGCGTAAATATGGTTGTAATGGTTTTGGTTATGTTCCTGAAATCGTGAGCGAAATGCCGGAAGGTTTCGAAGAATTAAAAATAACGCCAGAATTTAGGGTTTTCGTAGACCCCAATTATGCGACTTATTTACATGAAACCACCATGGATTATGTCGGCAAAGGATTGGGGCAACAGCAGCTAGTGTTTAATAATCCGAATGCCAAAGGAGAATGTGGTTGTGGAGAATCCGTGAATTTTGAGGAATCGTAATGGCGGTAGAAAGAGAAATTATCGTAATTAAACGCGACATTTTTGCGATGTTGGTTCCCTCAGGTGCGCGTGTGATGTTGCATCAAGGAACGGAAGTAATGATTACTCAAGCCTTAGGAAATTCTTTTACGGTGAGCGTATATGGAAATCTAGCGCGAGTGGATGCTAAAGATGCAGATGCCTTAGGGAAAGAATTGCATAATCCTTTAGACGATTTACCTGAGGGCGCGACGGTTAAAGAGAAAGTCTGGACGCAATTACATACCGTGTACGATCCCGAAATTCCCGTGAATATTGTCGATCTGGGTTTAATTTACAATTGTAAAATTGAACCTTTAGCAGAACCGGATACCTATCAAGTCAAAATTGATATGACTTTAACTGCGCCGGGCTGTGGAATGGGGCCGGTGATTGTAAACGAAGTGGAGCTTAAAGTGCGCGCGATTCTAGAAGTTAAGGATGTCCATGTTGAGTTGGTGTTTGACCCACCCTGGAATCAAAGCATGATGTCGGATGTCGCCAAGCTTGAGCTCGGAATTTTATAATGAGTGATAGTAAGCGTTGGCTGCAAGAGCACTTTCGTGATCCGTATGTTAAGAAAGCGCAAAAAGAAGGCTATTTATCGCGTGCGGCGTATAAATTGTTAGAGATACAAGAGAAGGATCGTATTCTCAGAACCGGTATGGTGGTAGTGGATTTGGGTGCGGCCCCGGGCGGATGGTCACAAGTCGCGGGTGAAATCGTGGGGAAAAATGGGTGTATTATTGCCGTTGATTTATTGCCCATGACGCCCATTGCGGGAGTTGAATTTATTCAAGGAGATTTCAACGATCCCGAAATTTATAGTCTATTATTACAAACAGTGAGAGAGAGAAAGGGAGATGAGATGGTAGACCTTGTCCTTTCCGATATGGCCCCCAATTTATCGGGCCAAAAAACCATTGACCAAGCGCGTTCCTTACACTTAGTTGAATTAGCTTGGCACTGTGCTCTCAACATTTTAAAACCGGGCGGTTCCCTTCTTTTCAAAATTTTCCAAGGCCCGGGAGTAGATGACTTGTTCAAAGAATTGCGAACCCATTTTAAAAATGTAAAAATTCGTAAACCGAAGTCATCACGCGCTCGATCAAGCGAGGTATATATACTCGCTAATGGATTTCTAAGGTATAATAAAGATTCAACAACTTAAAATATATTGATCAGAGGTTACTTTGAATAAGAGTTTATTCAGAATGTGGGTACTGTGGGCCATCATCGCTGTGGTGCTGATTTTGGTGTTTAGTAATTTTAATACCCATCAGCCGACCACCACGACTTATTCCTATTCACAGTTTGTGCAAGCAGTGAATAAGGGAGATATTAGTAAGGTGAGTGTACAAGACCGTACTCTAACCGGTACGACGAAGGATAATCAACAATTTACGACTTATCTACCGGCGCAGAACGAAGCCATTATTAATCAAATGATTCAAAAAGGCGCGTCGGTCAAATTAGAACCACCTAAACCGCCGAATCATTTAATCAATATTATTCTCAGCTGGTTGCCCTTCTTGCTTTTAATTGGTCTATGGATATTTTTCATGCGCCAAATGCAAGGCGGTGGCAGCGGACGCGGTGGTCCGATGTCATTCGGTCGATCGAAAGCTCGATTATTAACCCAAGATCAAGTTAAAGTCACCTTCGCCGACGTGGCGGGTGTAGAAGAAGCGAAAGATGAAGTTCAAGAATTAGTCGAATTTTTACGTGATCCCGGTAAGTTTCAAAAGCTGGGTGGTAAAATTCCTTGTGGCGTATTATTGGTTGGTCCTCCTGGGACTGGTAAAACCTTGCTCGCTAAGGCCGTAGCAGGCGAAGCTAAGGTACCTTTCTTCACCATCTCGGGTTCGGACTTTGTGGAAATGTTTGTAGGTGTGGGCGCTTCACGGGTTCGTGATATGTTTGATCAAGCGAAAAAACATGCCCCTTGTATCATTTTCATCGATGAAATCGATGCTGTCGGTCGTCACCGTGGCGCTGGCTTAGGTGGTGGTCATGATGAGCGTGAACAAACCCTCAACCAATTATTAGTTGAAATGGACGGCTTTGAGGGCAAGGAAGGCGTAATTGTCATGGCGGCTACAAACCGACCTGACGTACTGGATCCCGCTTTATTGCGCCCAGGACGCTTTGACCGCCAAGTAGTAGTTCCATTGCCTGATATCCGTGGTCGTGAAGGCATCTTAGAAGTTCACATGCAACGCTTACCCACCGCAGCGGATGTTAAACCCTCTGTGATTGCTCGAGGGACCCCTGGATTCTCAGGAGCTGATTTAGCGAATTTGGTGAATGAAGCAGCCTTATTTGCTGCGCGTGCGAACAAGAAAAAAGTAAGCATGCTCGAATTCGAAAAAGCGAAAGATAAAATTTTAATGGGCGCTGAGCGCAAATCGATGGTGATGAGCGAAGAAGAGAAAAAGCTCACGGCCTATCACGAAGCCGGCCACGCTATTGTAGGCTTATCGATGCCTGACCACGACCCAGTTTATAAAGTCACGATTATTCCCCGCGGTCGCGCTTTGGGTGTTACCATGTTTTTACCGGAAGAAGATCGTTATAGTTACAGCAAGCGTCGCCTCGAAAGCAGATTAGCAGGCTTGTATGGTGGACGCATTGCAGAGGAATTGATTTTTGGATTTGAATATGTCACCACTGGTGCTTCCAATGATATAGAAAAAGCCACTGAGATTGCCCGCAATATGGTAACCAAATGGGGCTTATCTGAAAAATTGGGACCGCTGACGTATGGCGAAGATGAAGGTGAGGTATTCTTAGGGCGTTCCGTTACTCAACATAAAGATATTTCAGATTCTACGAGTAAAGATATTGATGTTGAAATTCGTAGTATCGTGGATCGTATGTATAGTGCAGCCAAGAAAGTCTTGGAGGAAAACGTTGATAAGCTGCATCTGATGGCAGCCGCTCTCATCAAATATGAAACCATCGATGACAAGCAGATTGCTGAAATTATGCAAGGTAAAGAGCCTACTCCTCCGCAGGATTGGATTGACGATGATGCATCCGCTGTGGAAGATGAGGAAACTGTTCAACCATCAGAGCCAGTTGGCCAGCCTCAGCGCGGCAATGTAGATATGGATCCGCAAACAAGTTAACGTGATTGCAGGGTGATGACCCCATCACCCTGCATCTTCTGAAAAATTAATATTAATATCAGACGATTATCTGGGATCTAGAGATGGAATTTCATTTAATTAATTTAATTTAAACTCAGAACTCATGCTGATATATTATATCCCCGTGATCCTCACGGGGATTTTTTTTTAGAGTCGAATATGGTTTTTCATTTGCACTTGCGTACCGGAGAATTAATCACTTTACCCAAACCTGCGGTGATGGGAGTTATTAATATTTCTCCCAATTCATTTATTAATGCGCATCAGTCTTTGGATGCAGCTTTACAATCAACAGCAAAAATGGTGGAGCAGGGCGTCGATATTATTGATCTTGGTGCCGTGGCAACCAATCCCAAAATTAAATTAACGACCGAAATTCCCAATGAACAGTTGGAAATGGATCGATTAATTCCTTTGGTTGAGGCGGTGCGAAAACGCTTTGAGGTATTAATTTCAGTTGATACTAGTCGAGCTGAAATTATGCGAGCCGCTGTTGCAGCAGGTGCGGATATGATTAATGATCAGCGCGCATTAACCGAAAAAAATGCGCTGCAAACCGTCGCAGAATTAAAAACGCCCGTTTGTTTAATGCATTTTTTTGCAGAAACGCGACAACCGGGCTCCTGCTCATTTGCAGAATTAATGCAAATGATTAAACGCGAACTACTTCAAAGGGTTCAACTCTGTGAGCAAAGTGGAATAACCCGAGATAAAATTATTTTAGATCCTGGCTTTGGGCAGGGGAATTATGCTAAAAATGCAGATGAAAATTTCTATTTATTGGCGCATTTAAACGAATTAATTGAACTGGGTTTTCCGCTATTATCTGCGTGGTCGCGAAAATCTATGATTGGTGACTCATTAAATGCAGTCCCTGAAGATCGATTATTTGGTAGTATAGCAGCAGACACGTTAGCGACATTTATGGGCGCGCATATTTTGCGTGGCCACGATGTGAAAGCGACTGCTGATGCGATTAAAATTACTCAGCGTGTGATTGCCATGCGAGACAACAAGAAGGATTAAAAATGCCGAAGAAAAAATATTTTGGTACCGATGGTATTCGAGGCGAAGTCGGAAAATCCTTAGTTAATCCTGAATTTATGTTAAAACTCGGTTGGGCGGCAGGAAATGCATTAGCCCAACATGGGTCAGCGACTGTGTTAATCGGTAAAGATACGCGAATTTCTGGTTATATGATTGAGTCTGCTTTATTAGCCGGATTTTCTGCAGCCGGTGTTGATTCGTTGTTGGTAGGACCGATGCCCACCCCAGCGATTGCTTATTTAACGCAATCCATTCGTGCACAAGCGGGTGTCGTGATTAGTGCTTCACATAATCCTTATCACGATAACGGGGTTAAATTTTTTGATCGCAAAGGCTTTAAATTATCCGATGAATTAGAGTTTGTGATTGAGGAGCTATTGGATTCTCCATTAAAAACAGTTCCTTCAGAAAAATTAGGTAAAGCGGCGCGGATGGTGGACGCTGCGGGTCGATATATTGAATTTTGTAAAAGTACTTTTCCCTCGTATTTAAGCTTAAAAGGTTTGAAAGTTGTTGTGGATTGCGCACACGGTGCAACATATTCAGTGGCTCCGAAAATTTTTCACGAATTAGGTGCCAAAGTGACATCGATTGCTGATAAGCCCGACGGCCTTAACATCAATCAAAAATGTGGAGCTATCGATACCCGATCATTACAGGCGATGGTCGTAGAAAATAAAGCAGATTTAGGAATTGCTTTAGATGGCGATGGTGACCGCGTGATTATGGTGGACCATGAAGGGGAAGTGGTTAATGGTGATGAAATTTTAGGGATTATTGCGATTCAAACTCAGGGCGGAGCCTACAAACATGAAGGTGTGGTTGGCACCTTGATGAGTAATTTGGGCTTGGAACAAGCGCTGAATTCGAGAAATATCACTTTTGAGCGTTCGCAAGTCGGCGATCGCCACGTGTTAGAAATGCTTAAACAAAAGGGTTGGAAGTTGGGTGGTGAATCTTCGGGTCATATCGTGGATTTACGCTATACCACGACGGGAGATGGCGTTGTGACCGCATTGCAAATTTTACGAATCATGCAAGAAAGTTCAGAATCACTCGCTAAATTAAAGAAAGTTATTACCAAGCGACCGCAAGTTTTAATTAATGTTCCCGTAAAAAATGATACGAATATTGCAAATTATCCCCAAATTGAAGATGAAATAGCTAAAGTTACCGCCATGATTAAAGATCGCGGTCGCATTTTATTACGTTCATCCGGAACTGAACCTGTGATTCGAGTAATGGTTGAAGGAAATGACGAGAGCGAGGTCCAACAAGTTGCTAAGCATTTGGCTGATTCGGTGGCGCGAGAGATTGCAGACAATAATCCGAGTGCCTAACTCTGATGGTTTGTGTTTGATAAAAGCCCATGCTAAGATTATTTTGGTTTAATTTTGTAACTTGAGTGAGAAAGAAAATGAAAAAACCCAGCTTTATGACGGAGATTTGGAATGACTAGACACAATCAATTTGGTAATTATCCGTCTTTCGCATTTCTTCCTTTATTGAATCTATTCGTTCTCAAACGAAAACCCCTTAAATCCAAGTTACTGAAAACATGAGCCATTAATTGGTTTGGTAAATTTTTATTGATTTTTTAGGGGTATTAAACATGTCATCACCACAATTAACACGTCGCTTAGGGGTATTTAGCTTAGCAATGATTACGGCGGGGTCCGTCGATAGTATTCGGAATTTACCGGCCACGGCTTTATTTGGAAGCTCCCTGATTTTTTTCTTTATTTTGGGGGCGTTATTTTTCCTTTTACCATCGGCATTAGTGTCTGCCGAACTGGCTTCCACTAGTAAAGAGCAAGGTGGGGTTTATTCCTGGGTGAGTCAAGCATTTGGGAAAACTTCCGGGTTTTTAGCCGTTTGGTTTCAGTGGATTGAAAATGTAATTTGGTATCCGACGATTTTATCCTTTGTAGCAGGAACTATTGGTTTTTTAATTTCACCGCAACTGGCCAACAGTAAAATATTTTTAATTTCAGTGATTTTAACGTCGTTTTGGACCGCTACCCTCATTAATTTAATGGGAATAAAATCTTCGGCAATTTTCGGTAATTTCTGTGCGATTGCAGGGTTATTGGTGCCGATGACATTAATTATTGCGTTAGGGGCAACCTGGATTTTTTCTGGCAAACCGCTACAAATTCAATTTACGCATGAAAGTTTATTACCGCATTTAGGTAATTCGAGCATGTGGGTATCCTTAACGGGAATTATGCTCTCGTTTTGTGGAATGGAAATTGCAACTGTGCATGCTAGCGATGTTAAAGACCCACAACGATCTTATCCGCGTGCGATGTATATTACCACCATAATAATTTTATTTACGTTAATGTGTGGTTCTCTTGCGATTGCAATGGTGTTACCGCAAAAACAAATTAGTTTAGTTGCGGGAATTATGCAAGCGTTTGCAGCCTTTTTTACAGCTTATCATTTGCAATGGATTTTACCGATTGTTGCTGTCATGTTAGTAATTGGGGGTATGGGCGGAGTGAGCAATTGGATTATTGCGCCGACGCGAGGATTATTGTTTGCATTAAAAGAAGTGAGAATGGCAGATGTTTTTTGTCGACGTAATAAATTTGGTGCACCGAGCGTTTTATTGCTTGCACAAGCAGTCATCGTGACGATTATTACACTCGTATTTTTATTATTACCGAGTGTCAATGCTTCTTATTGGTTATTGACGGCATTAACTTCACAGCTATACATGTTGATGTATATTACCTTATTTTTAGCGGCGATTCGTTTACGCTATAAAAAAATCGATCGTGCGCCAGGTTTCATGATTCCTGGTAAAAATTGGGGGATGTGGTTTGTAGCTGGAGCAGGCTTAATCGGTTCTTTAGTTACATTTATTATCGGATTTATTCCGCCAGACAATATTAATATTGGTAGCATATGGCATTATGAAACCTTGTTGTTGGTGGGTCTATTATCGATGAGTATATTACCGTATTTAGGGTATTTGTGGGCACGTGAGAAAGAAGTGCTTGGGACGTCACAAGAAGTTCCCTCTCAATAACTTCAGTCTCGACAGTAAGAATGAAAGTCGCTAAACTTGCCGATTAACATTTTTCGAGGGTAGCTTATGTTGCGAATCGAAGAAGAAGCATTGACTTTTGACGATGTCCTTTTACTTCCGGGTTTTTCTGAAGTACTGCCTAAAGATGTTTCTTTAGTCACTCAGCTCACTAAAAACATCAGTTTAAACATTCCCTTGTTGTCAGCCGCGATGGATACGGTAACCGAAGCGCGTTTAGCGATCGCTTTAGCCGAAGCGGGTGGAATAGGTATTTTGCATAAAAATATGAGTGCCACTCAGCAAGCGCTTGAAGTGCGCAAAGTGAAAAAATTCGAAAGTGGAGTAGTCAAAGATCCTATCACCGTGAGACCTGATACGACGATTGGCGAACTGATTGCCATTCGCAAAGAATATAATATTTCTGGCATGCCTGTGGTGGATGGTAACCAATTGGTGGGCATCATCACCAACCGCGATATCCGTTTCGAAACTAATTTACATCATAAAGTTGCTAATTTGATGACGCCCAAAGAACGTTTAATCACCGTCAATGAAGGTGTAGATCGTAATACGGTCATGGGTTTATTGCAGCAGCACCGCATCGAAAAATTATTGGTCGTCAATGATAAGTTTGAATTGCGCGGCATGATTACGGTGAAAGATATTTTAAAATCAGAAGAAAATCCGTTTGCCTGTAAAACCGAATCAGGGCAATTAAGAGTTGGTGCGGCTGTAGGTACCGGAGCCGAAACATCAGAACGGGTAGAGCGCTTGATTGCGGAAGGTGTGGATTTAATCGTTGTAGATACCGCGCATGGCTTTTCGAAAAATGTATTAAATCGTGTGGCTTGGATCAGAAAGAATTTTCCAGACGTCGAAGTCATGGGTGGGAATATTGCTACTGCAGATGCAGCTAAAGCTTTGCAACAAGCAGGTGCCTCAGCTGTAAAAGTTGGGATGGGGCCTGGTTCGATTTGTACGACCCGAATCGTAGCGGGGGTAGGTGTTCCACAAATTACCGCGATTGCCAATGTCAGTGCCGCTTTAAAAGGCAGTAATATTCCTGTGGTTGCAGATGGCGGAATTCGTTTTTCTGGTGATATTTGTAAAGCGATTGCGGCAGGTGCGAGTGTTGTGATGATCGGTGGATTATTCGCAGGGACGGAAGAAGCGCCGGGTGAAGTCGTATTATTCCAAGGACGTTCTTACAAATCCTATCGTGGGATGGGTTCAGTAGGTGCGATGGCAGAAACCTATGGTTCGAGTGATCGTTACTTTCAAGAAAAGGAAGATGAGCAAGGTAAATACGTTCCAGAAGGCATTGAAGGACGAGTTCCTTACAAAGGTCCAGTGCGGGGAGTGATTCATCAATTGATGGGTGGTTTGCGTTCTAGCATGGGTTATACCGGTTGTCCTACCATCGAAGACATGCGTAACAAAGCTAAAATGGTTAGGGTCACTTCTGCGGGTATGCGAGAAAGTCACGTGCATGATGTGATAATCACTAAAGAAGCTCCCAATTATTGGGTAGATAAATAAAAATGAGCGTGAATATCCATCAACATCGAATTTTAATTTTAGATTTTGGTTCGCAATATACGCAATTAATTGCTCGTCGCGTACGTGAAATTGGTGTTTATTGCGAAATATTACCGTGTGATACCGATGAAAAAACGGTCCGTGATTTTAATCCGCATGGAATTATTCTTTCGGGTGGTCCTGAAACTGTAACTGCCGACCACACCTTACGTGCCCCCCAGATTATTTTTGATCTCGAGCGTCCTATTTTGGGCATTTGTTATGGTATGCAAACCATGTCGGTGCAATTGGGCGGTGGTGTTGATAATAGTTATAAACCTGAATTTGGCTATGCGCGCGTTAAATTAATGGGTCAAGATCAGCTGCTCACCCATGTGCGAGATCATGTCGACGAAAAAGGTTTAGCGGAACTAGATGTTTGGATGAGTCATGGGGATCACGTGACCAAGGTGCCTGCAGGTTTTGAAATTATCTGCACGACAGAAAGTTCTCCGATAGCAGGAATGGCTGATTTAAAACGACATTGGTATGCATTGCAATTTCATCCAGAAGTCAATCATACACGCCAGGGCCAACGTATTTTAGAAAATTTTATTTTAAAAATTTGTGGTTGTGAACCCAGTTGGATTTCTTCCAATATTATCGAAGAAACTATTCATTCGGTGCGTGAAAAAGTTGGAAAAGATCAGGTATTAGTGGGTCTTTCGGGTGGTGTTGATTCTGCTGTAGTCGCGGCTTTACTGCATAAAGCGATTGAGGATCAATTAATTTGTGTATTAGTGGATACTGGATTATTACGTTTTCGTGAAGTAGAAGAAGTGAATCGGGTTTTCGCGCAACATCTCGGTGTAAAATTAATTGTGGTGGATGCGCAGGAACGCTTTTTTAATGCATTAAAAAATGTGAGTGATCCGGAGCAAAAACGTAAAATTATCGGCGAGCAATTTATTCGTGTATTTGAGGCTGAAGCGCAAAAATTAAAAAATGTGAAATGGTTAGCGCAAGGTACGATTTATCCGGACGTCATTGAATCTGCAAAAACTAAATTTGGAAAAAGTCATGTTATCAAATCGCACCATAACGTCGGTGGTTTACCAGCTGAAATGCATCTTCAATTAATTGAACCTTTGCGCGAATTATTCAAAGATGAAGTTCGTAAAATTGGTGTCGAATTAGGTTTGCCACATGATTTAGTTTATCGTCATCCTTTTCCAGGTCCTGGACTTGCGGTACGCATTATTGGTGAAGTGACGCCGGAATTTGTGGATATTTTGCAGCGTACTGACGCAATTTTTATTGATGAATTACGTAAGCATGATTTATATAGACATATTAGCCAAGCTTTCGCGGTTTTTATGCCCGTACAATCTGTTGGTGTGAAGGGAGATGCGCGTCATTATGGTTATGTCATTGCATTACGCGCAGTAGAAACCATTGATTTTATGACTGCACATTGGGTGAATTTACCCTATGATTTTTTATCACATGTCAGCCATCGTATTGTGAATGAAATTCCTGAAATTTCTCGTGTCGTTTACGATATTACCGGAAAACCACCGGCTACTATCGAGTGGGAATAGTATTTTCAAAGTAGGGAAATAACTTTATGGAAGTTACCATTTTAATTGCGGGTGTTGACGAAGCAGGACGCGGACCCTTAGCTGGTCCTGTGATTACCGCAGCCGTTATTTTAGATTTTAATAAGCCTATTCGCGGTCTTAAAGATTCCAAACTTTTAAATGAAAAACAACGCGAAGCATTATTTGAAAACATTATTTCTCATAGTTTAGCTTATGCAGTGGGACGTGCCGAGCCTGAAGAAATTGACCGCTTAAATATTCATGTTGCAACTTTATTAGCGATGCGACGTGCCGTTTTGCAATTACCGATTCAGCCACATGAAGTTTTGGTAGATGGCAATTTCGTCCCTGAATTACCGTATCCTGCAGAAGCTGTAGTGCGTGGTGATCAAACCGTGAAGGCAATCAGTGCTGCATCGATTATTGCAAAAGTCACGCGCGATCGTGAAATGATTGAATATGACAAACAATTTCCTGATTATGGTTTTGCAAAACATAAAGGTTACGCTACAGAATTACATTTGGCGCAAATAAAAAAATGCGGTCCTTGTGTCATTCACCGTCGTAGTTTTAGTCCTGTTCGAGAGGCTTTGCTATTGGTGGAAACTGAGTGACAAATGTCTAGTATTTGACAATTTTTTTACGGAGATTTAATTCCGTCTTTTATTTCTTTTCTTTCTACTCTATTGATTGAATGAAGGTTTTCGAACTTTTTTAAAAGATTTACTTATCAGATAAGGAATACTATAATCACCTGGCACTTTAATTAGTGTTAAATTTTTCTTCATTGAAAATGAAATATGTGATTGTTAGGATTTACGATTACTCACATCATGCAATATTTCCCTCAGGAAGAGAGTTTGTTGAAAATTTCGATTAAGTGGAGTTATGAATAAAAATAAAATCGGATTAATTTCAGCAATATTCTTAGGTGTTACTGCAATAATTGGCAGTGGTTGGTTATTTGCTCCTTATAAAGCTGCAATGATTGCGGGGCCCGCAGCTATTTTATCTTGGTTAATCGGTTGTTTACTGGTGCTAATATTGGCATTGGGTTTTGCTGAAATTGCTTCGATTTATCCGAAACGTGGTTTATCAGCAATTATTCCTACTCTTTCACATAATAAATATTTTGGATTTCCTTTTGCCTTGGCAAATTGGCTAGGTATTGTGGCTGTAATTGGTTTAGAAGCTGATGCAACGGTGCAATATTTAATTAATTTAGTGCCTTCATTAAAAGACGTGTTTTTTCTACATAACCAATTAACTTTGTGTGGAATTTTATTATCAATCATATTGGTGGTCTTGTACTGTATTGTAAATTATTGGGGGGCGAAAATATTAGCCCGCACCAATAATCTTATTACCGTGGTTAAATTAATCGTTCCGTTTGTGACTGCTTTAATCATTATTTCGTATGCTTTTCATCCACACAATTTCTACAGCGTGAATAATTCTTTTGTTCCTTACGGAACTAAGTCCATTTTAATGGCGTTAGTTTCTTCAGGTATTATCGTAGCTTTTAACGGATTTCAAACGATCGTATCGTTCGCGAGTGAAATTGAAAACCCACAAAAAACCATTCCACGTGCCTTGATTACTTCAGTTTTAATTAGTTTGGTCGTTTACTTATTGTTACAAGTTGCTTTCTTAGGTGCGTTACCAGCGAATATGCTGGGCCAAGGTTGGGATCACATTGTAATGAGTGCGCCTATGGTGCAGCTCTCATTAATGTTAGGTTTAGGTTTACTCTCATCAATTATTTTCTTTGGTGCCACTGCAGCACCCACAGGTGCTGCGATTGCATTTACCGGTTCCGCTAGCCGCATGTTTACAGCGATGTCTCGTGGTGAGCAAATGCCAAAATATTTTGATGACGTACATCCGCTTTATCGTGTTTCTCGCAAATCATTAGTTATGAACACCTTCCTTTCGATTTTATTTATATTACTTTTCCGCAGCTGGTCTAAATTAGCCGAAGTTCTTAGTTTATTTCATTTAATTTCATATCTACCGATTCCATTAGCGTTAGTGGTTTTTCGTCGTCGCTTAGAACGGAGTCGTTATACTTTCATGTTGCCGGGCGGACATTTCTTCTCATTATTTTTATTTGTTACCTTCACCTATTTATTAACGTTGATTGATCCTACGGTATTATTGGAATTATTCGTGTTCTTTGCGGTTTCTTTGCTGGTTTTTATAATACTCAGCGTAAAGTCATTAACCAATATGTTTTCAATTTTGCGAAAATGCTATAGCATCGTTATTTATTTTTCTGGCCTATTTCTTTTTGCGAAAATTGCGCCAACAAGTCATCATTGGCTAAGTTCAGTGGTCTATTTATCGCTATTGATTGTTTTCTCGGTATTGTCCTTTTATCTGATGACTCGTCCAGATGAGCATCGAGTATCTACGCAATTGGATGAAGAATCCGAAGCTGCTTCGATTAATCAGCCTGCATAGTATTGGGGTGGTGCGAAAATAATTTTGCATGCCCATCAGTCATTCAAATATTGTATAAATGCTTTGATACATTTTTTCTGACAATTATTTGTCATTTATGAGCATAATTTGTTCTTTTGCAATTGACTTGCACGGACACAAATGGTAATTTTCACGCCATCATGGAGCACACCTTTTGACTTGTACTTAAGGTTAGGAAACGGAAAAAATAAATAAAGCTTTTAAAGGTGAGAAAGCTATGATCAATAAATTTGTTATCGGCCTTGCTTCAGCATGTGCTATGGGTCTTTCAGTAAATGCAATGGCGGGTGATGCAGATATCGATAATTCTGTTCAAAACACCACCACCGGTTTCTATATCTTAGGTCAAGCTGGTTATGGCTGGGATGATGGTTTTTCAAGTAATCAATCTCAGAACATAGACGATGGTGTAAAACTTAATAAAGGCAAAAACGGTTTCACAGGTCGTGCTGGTATTGGTTATCAGTTCAACCCCTATCTAGGATTACAAGCTGGTTTTGCATATTTACCAGCATATAAATACGAAGCAACTTACACTGGCAACGGCGGTACTCAATCTACAGCGGGTATTAAGTTGAGCTTCTATGCTATTGATGCAATGGGCGTTGTTACCTTACCTATCAATGACAGTCTCTATGTCTATGGTGGTGCAGGTGCAGCTTATGTTCACATGAGCAAAGATGTAACGGCAGAATCAGGCAATCTTTCTAGCAACATTAATTTAGGTAAGGAAGGTTATATCCGTCCTAAATTAGCTGCTGGCGTTGGTTACAAAATCAACCCCAATGTCGCATTAACAGTCGAATATGCGCATATCTTCCAAAAAGATACGAACGATTCTCATATTGGTGTTCCATCTTTTGACACCGTTATGGCGGGTGTTCAATACACATTCTAAGAATGTGTTTTTGGCTACAAGGGGTCACGATGACCCCTTTTTTTTGGCTGTGAGGATTAAAAATAATTTGGTATATTGCTTAATCATATCGTCAAGGGAGGATTGCCCATGCAGCGTAAAAACTTTGTTATTTCTACTCTATTAGCTCTGAGTTTTTCAGTTAATATTTTTGCTGCCGGCGGCTCGTGGGGAGATGCCGCAAACATTCCGGTACAAGAGTTTAAGCAAGCGGTTCCAACAGAGCTGCCTAAGCCGCAGACCCAAGTTAAAGTGGCCACGGTTCCACAGGCTGAACAAAAAGTGTTGGCAGTCAGTAAACCCAATGTGAAAGAAGCTACTCCTTTGTCTTTGGAAAATAAAGCAACGTTACCTGCTGAAAATAAGGTGGCTGCTGCTTCGACGCCCGACTCAAATTCAATGCAGATGTTGCAAGATGAAGTGGGGCAAATCAATCAAAATAATATTCTATATCAGCAAACCGCGAATAGTCGCATGGAAGAAATGGCTAATAGAATTGAATTGTTGCAAAATCAAGTTAAACAATTAGATCAAGTCCTGCTGCTATTAAACCAACAAATCATTAAATTAACGAAATCTAACCAAACCTTAATAGCAGCTGAGCATAAACCGCATCCGAATATTATTACTCTAGGCTGGGTGCAAGCAGGGTACGAAAGTCTAGGTACTCTTGGGTTTTCTATGCTCACTGGAGTGGTTGTCTTGGTTTTGATTTTCTTAGGATGGTTGCTGTGGCCTAAGCGCTCTAAAAAAGCGAATCGGTCTGACTCGCTGGACAGCGAAGAAGATGATACTCAGGACGAATATGATTATATGGGCAGTCGTGAGAGCACACCTGCCAAGCTGAACCTAGCGCGGGCTTACATTGCAATGGAAGACTATGCGGCTGCGAAAAAAGTTATTAGTGACGTTATTAGTCAGGGTAATGATCAGCAACGTAAAGAAGCTGAAGATCTCAATCGTGAGATACCCCAGGCCGGCCTATGACGTTAAAACGTATTGCCATCGGGGTAAGTTACGACGGCAGTAGGTATCATGGGTGGCAGGTCCAGCAGGAGCTCAACACCCTTCAGGCTGAAGTTGAGCGAGCACTGAGCTTTGTCGCCAATCATCCGATTCATACAATCTGTGCAGGGCGCACCGACGCCGGTGTCCATGCGACAGCGCAAGTCTTACATTTTGATTCGGAGGCCATTCGAAGTTCGCATTCTTGGATTTTTGGGCCCAATAGCTGCTTGCCTGCGGACATTTGCGTGAAATGGGCTGCCGAAGTCGCATCGGATTTTAATGCCCGTTTTAGCGCGACCGCACGTACTTATCGATATATCATTTATAATCATCCCATTAAACCAGGAATTTTACGTAATGCTGTAGGCTGGTGGCATCGCGCATTGGACGTCGAGAAGATGCATATTGCAGGTCAGTATCTGTTGGGAGAGCATGATTTTAGCTCTTTTCGGGGAGCAGGTTGTCAGTCTCGCTCGGCACGGCGCAACGTGACTCGTTTACAAGTGAGTCGCAGAGGAGACATGGTAATCGTTGAAGTTCAGGCCAATGCTTTTTTGTTGCATATGGTGCGCAATATAGTAGGAGTCTTAGTCACTATCGGAAGCGGGGATCAACCCCCTGAATGGGCGGGGAAGGTATTGCAAGCCAAGGACCGCCGTCAAGCCAGCATAACAATAAGTCCAGTTGGGCTATATTTAGTTCAGGTAGATTATCCCGCCATCTTCAATTTGCCTCTCACTTCTGAGGGCCCATTTTTTTTAACAAGTTAGCCCTCATTTTCCTATTCTGTTTGCTATCATAAATGATATGGGCGAAGAGGGATGCTGCGACTGTTCTGCAGAGTCAAGGATGTTTTTTTCTTGGGCTTGATGAGGTATCATCTGTCCTTCTTTGGAAAGAAATAATATGAGTTGGTTTAAAAAATTATTGCCAAGAATATCAACATCTGAGAAGAAAGGTGTCCCAGAAGGAGTATGGAGTAAATGTCCTTCTTGTGAGGCTATTCTTTATCGTGCGGAATTAGAGCGTAACCTCGAAGTTTGTCCCAAGTGCGATCATCATTTACGTTTGCCTGCCCGAAAACGTTTGGATAGTTTTTTAGATAGCAGTGGCCGCAAGGAATTGGGTGAATCTATTATCGCTTTAGATCGATTAAAATTTCGTGATAGCAAAAAATATAAAGATCGTTTATCTGGCGCCTATAAAAACTCAGGTGAAAAAGAAGCTTTAATTGCGATGGAAGGTAAATTAAAAGGTTTAGCTGTTGTAGCATGTGCATTTGAGTTTGATTTTATTGGTGGTTCGATGAGCTCAGGAGTGGGAGAGCGTTTTTTAGTGGCGGCGAATTCTGCATTAGCGAAAAGGGCGCCTTTAATATGTTTTTCCACTAGTGGTGGCGCTAGAATGCAAGAAGGTTTGTTTTCGTTATTTCAGATGGCCAAGACCAGTGCCGTGATTGGTCGATTAAATCAAAATAAAGTGCCTTTTATTTCAGTGTTAACTGATCCCACTACAGGTGGTGTTTCAGCAAGTTTGGCGATGTTGGGTGATGTGATTATTGCAGAACCCAAAGCTTTAATAGGCTTTTCGGGACCTCGAGTGATTGAGCAGACCATTCGTCAAACCCTACCTGAAGGTTTTCAACGCAGCGAATTTTTATTAGAACATGGCGCAATTGATATGATCGTTGATCGTCGTCAGCTTCGTGATGTTGTTGCATCTTTATTGGCAATGCTCACTCACCAAGAACTGCAAGAAAAGTCGGCCGAATAAATCACAAAGAGTTAATATGCAAGAATCACTTATAGATTGGTTAAACTATATCGGCGATATACATTCCAGTGCCATTGATTTGGGGCTTCAGCGCATTGAACCTTTAGCCCAGAAATTAAATATCACGCATTTCAGATGTTCTGTGATTACAGTGGGTGGAACTAATGGCAAAGGCTCTGTCATTAAAACTTTGGAATCCATTTATCGTACAGCGGGTTATCGTGTGGCAGCTTATACCTCCCCACATTTATTGGATTTTAATGAGCGTTTAGTTATTAATGGAAAACCTATCGATGATGCTGCATTAATAACGGCGTTTGAAAAAGTTGAAATTGTTCGCGAACAGCAATCTTTAAGTTTTTTTGAATTTACCACCTTAGCAATTTTGTTAATTTGTCGGGATTTAAAGTTAGATTTATTATTATTGGAAATTGGGTTGGGTGGTCGATTAGATGCTGTAAATATAGTGAATTCTGATCTCGCTATTGTAACCAATGTAGATTTAGATCACACACAATGGTTAGGTGATACCCGTGAAAAAATTGGATTTGAAAAAGCAGGCATTTATCGTCGAAATAAACCTGCGATTTGTGGGGATGCTAATCCTCCGCAATCATTATTGAATTTTGCAGCCGAAAATCAAGTTAAATTATTTTGTTTTGAGCGAGATTATTCATTTCGAGAAAATGCATTCAATTGGGCATGGCATGGACCGGATAAAAGCTTTCATGATTTACCCTTTCCGCGTTTAAAATTGCAGAACGTAGCTACCAGCATAATGGCCATTGAATTATTGGGTTTACCGGTATCATTATCCGCATTACAAGAAGGTATCCAACAGGCTCATTTACCAGGCCGCTATGAAATAAGCCAAACTAAATGCAAATTGATTTATGATGTGGCGCATAATCCCCAAGGTGCGAATTATTTGGCCGAACGCTTAGCCGCTGAACCAAGGCTCGGCCAGCGGTATGCGGTGGTTGGCATGTTAAAGGACAAAGATATTGCAGAAACAGTGCGACCGCTTATCCCACATATTGATAGTTGGTTTGTAGCCACTTTGAACGAAGAAAGGGGCGCACAAGCTGCGCTTTTAACTTCGCATCTAACGGCAAACAGCGTGGGAAGCTGTTATAATTTCAATACGGTGGCGGCTGCCATGCAAAAGGTTTTTGAACTATGTCGAGCAGAGGATATTGTTTTGATCTTTGGTTCATTTCATACGGTTGCTGATGCTAAGCGGTTTATGCAAAAGGGAGCGCCCTAATGCAAAGCTCGACTAAGCAAAGAATCAAGCACAGAATTATTGGTGGTTTAGTTGTTACAGCCATAACAGCGATCATCTTCTCTGTTTTTTTGTTTTATCACCCATTGCCTGGAGTTAAATCAGAATCTGCAACTTCAACCGTTCAGATACCTGAAGCGCCTTCATCAGCGAACGCTAATAATCCTAATCAAGTCGTATATGAGTTGCCGTTACAAAAACTCAAAACTAAAAAAGTGGATGACGATAAGCCTTTAAAAGATTTATACGATCGAGATGATACGACCTCGATGGCGGATTTACGCTCCAAAGCCGCAAAGACTAATGCTGTTTCAGCAAAAATTCTACGCAGCGAAACGGCAGTGGCGGTAGCGCAGGCTAAGAAAAAAGAAAAAGAAAAAGAAGCCTTTAATCTCGCTATTTCTAAAGCGAGCAAGGAAGTGCGACCATTGCCGGCTAAAATTTCAAAGCAGCAGGCAGAATCGGCTAAAAATTTCGAAAGTAATCAAGATCAAGATGTTCTCTCAAACCCGGTAAAAGTCTCACAAGATGGGAATGTTGAACATGATGTTGTTTCTGATGTTGCAGACCCGCGTGAAGACAATGCCAAGGGTGCGGAGAATATTCAAGATCAAGACCAAAATGAACTTTCTGTAAGACAGCATGACGAAACTATACCTGATAATGATCAGCCATCAGATTTTAACCCTGTTAGAGAACAAGCTTCTATTTCCAAAACTCATTCCGATGAAGCGGATGCTCCAAATGATGGGGATCAGGAAGAAATTTCCAATTCGCAAAACTACGATTTACCACCCCCACATGATAAAAAATCTGAATCGCCTCTGCGAAATGATGAAATCACACGAATTCAAAATCAAAAATTAGAAATGTCATCGACGACTCGAGATAACGCAAAAAACCAGGTATTATCGCAATCAAATCTAGACTCTGTGCCTCAGGCTTGGGTATTACAAATCGCGAGTTTTAGTGATCAGAACAATGCAATGGGTCTGGTGGATGCCATCAGAAAAATGGGTATGGATGTATATACGAAAAATTTAAAAACGAATTCTGGTACATTAGTTCAAGTATATGTCGGACCTTATATTAAATTTGAAAAAGTAAAACAATTACAACATCAATTACAACAAATGCTTCATTTAAGAGGCGCAATTAAGCAGTATATTTTATGACAGAAACAATAACACAACATTATTTAAATTGGGTCGATTATGTCATTATTGGTGTAATCGTATTTTCGGTTATTATTAGTTTTTTTCGCGGATTTATTCGCGAGGCGATTTCCCTTGTAGTTTGGGTATTCGCTTTGGTTATTGCTTTGAAATATTCAACAGGTTTACAGGCTCATCTAAGCTCTTGGATTGCCTCAGAGACTATTCGATATTTTATCAGTTTCGTCGGGATTTTCTTGGTGATTATCATCGTCGGTATGGTTGTTAACTCTATGATTCATCGAGTGGTCGCCAATGCCGGTTTGTCGATGGCGGATCGCTGTTTAGGTATTTTCTTTGGGGCAGCCAGAGGGGTAGCCATCGTTGCTTTAATGCTATTGCTAATCACTAACTTAGGCACTGAAAAGGATTCTTATACCCTGTACCAATCAAAACTCGCCATCCGGTTTAAACCAGTGGTATCATGGTTAGACAAGTATCTACCGGATGAAATAAAGAATGTCAGTCAATGGGTGGGTACGAAACCTACTGCTAATAAAGAAAATTTAGCTAATTCATAGCTTCATTCGGCAACTAAAAATAATGGAACTCCCCGGGGTAAACGTATGTGTGGCATTGTCGGTGCAATTACTCACCGTCGCGTAAATCAAGACCTTTTTGATGCTTTAACTATCGTGCAGCATCGAGGCCAAGATGCAGCTGGAATTCTAACTAGCGACGGACGTCGTGTGACTTTGCGTAAAGGCAATGGTCTCGTGCGCGATGTGTTGCAACAAAAACATATGTTAGATTTAAAGGGAAAAATCGGTATCGGTCATGTGCGTTATCCGACAGCGGGTAGCGATAATCCAAATGAATCCCAACCTTTTTATGTTAATTCTCCTTACGGTTTAGGCTTAGTACATAACGGTAATTTGATTAATACCGAGGAATTAACTGCAGATTTAATTAAAGATGATTTACGCCATCTGAACACGGGTTCAGATTCCGAAGTGTTATTGAACATTGTGGCGCACGAATTAGCGCGTGTCGCTCAAGGCACATTAAAACCTAAATCCTTATTTAATGCGATGAAAGGAGTATATCAACGCGTTCAAGGGGCTTTTGCCGCCATTTTATTGATTCATGGTCATGGCTTAGTGGCGTTTCGTGATCCCCATGGTATTCGTCCGTTAGTGTATGGAAAACGGGTTACTAACAAAGGCGATGAATACATGGTGGCTTCAGAAAGTATCGCATTAGATGCATTAGGATTTAAATTAATTGCTGATGTGGCGCCAGGAGAAGCGATTTTCTTCGAGGAAAATGGCGAAATTCATCGACACCAATGTATTAAACAGTTAGAGCACACGCCTTGCATTTTTGAATATGTTTATCTTGCTCGTCCCGATTCTGTTATTGATAATATTTCAGTTTACAAAGCACGTTTAGGCATGGGAAAAGCCTTGGCTGCCAAAATTTTGCATCAACGCCCTCAGCATGATATTGATGTTGTAATTCCGGTTCCTGACACAAGTCGTATTGCCGCGCTTGCATTATCACAAAGTTTAAATGTGCATTATTCAGAAGGAATGGTAAAAAATCGTTATATTGGACGAACTTTTATTATGCCAGGACAAGAGTTACGGAGAAATTCGGTTCGCTTGAAATTAAATGCGATTCGTCAAGAAATGGTGGGAAAAAACGTTTTATTGGTGGATGACTCTATTGTACGTGGCACGACCTCACGTGAAATCGTGCAAATGGTACGAGATGCGGGGGCGCATAAAGTTTATTTTGCTTCTGCAGCACCAAAAGTGTGTTATCCGAATGTTTATGGCATCGATATTCCTACTCAAAATGAATTAGTTGCTTACGGAAAAACTGAAGAAGAAATTGCACGTTTGATTGGAGCTGATTGGGTGATTTATCAAGATATCGATGCGTTATATGCAGCAATTAATTCGGCAGCGTTATCGGATGATGCGAAAATTAAACGATTTGAAGACGCAGTTTTTACGGGAAATTATGTAACTGAAAATATTACACCTGAATATTTGGCAAAATGGGCGAAGAAGCGTCGTGAAAAAATTAAATCAGCCCAAGCCAGCGAAGACATACAGGATGTTATGCAGGGATAATCCAAATGCGAAACGCGATAGTGGCGCTTTTTACGCTATTTTTAGTGTTAGGTTTAAGTGTGACTCTTAAAAGAGTGAAGGTCGCAAAAGATGAGGAATCATGCTTATCGACTCGCAGTTTTGCTCTTAAACTTGAACCCAAGCCCAAAAATCTTTTCATTCCACAATGCACACTTGCTGGAAATTATTTAAAACAACAATGCGATAGCGAAAATAATATTTGCTGGTGTGTGGATAACACTGGCAAAAGTATTACTGGCACGATGGTTTTAGGCGCGCGACCAACTGCCTGTCGTATGAGTTGGATTGAACGCTGGTATCAACGCTTACAAACATAGGAAAATAAACAATGGAAGTGACATGGATTTGTGTTGCCGATGCAGCTGAAGCTAAAATATTTCAAATCAAAAATCTCAAAGCCTTCACTTTAGGCAAAGAAAAATGGCAGTTATTAAAAAATTTAACCCACGAACAAAGTCGTAAAAAAGGCACAGATTTAAATACCGATCGTGCGGGACATTTTCAAAAAGGCAGCTTTATGGATGGTCCGGATCCCAAAAAACATGAAGCAGAAATTTTTGCCCGTGAAATCGTGCACGAATTGGAGGCTGCGCGATTAAATGGAGTGAGCAAAATTATTTTAGTCCTTCCTCCTGCATTTTATGGGGAAATTAAAAAGCATATTCATCCTGCATTGCAAACGCATATCGTAAAAGTGATTGAAAAAGATTATGTGCATGAACCGGAGAAAACACTTGAGCAGCATGTTTTGAAACAGTTATAAAATCTTGACTTTAAATTTCATTCCATTAGAGAGAATTTACATCTTCAACTATTTTTTCAACTAACTCAAATGCAGAAAAACCTTTTTCTGGTCGCGTGATTTCTGAGACCGGCACTGACTGCACGAGCCGCTGACAATTTTTAAAAGTTTGCACGGCTAAATTTTGTAGATCTACCAGTTCTGATAGATGCATTTGTGTGATTAAGGCTTGCAATTTTTTGGCTCCATGCAAATGAACAATTGTACAATCGTCGTGGTTTTTAATATTTAAAATAAAAATATGTGATAAGGGTGTGGCTATGTGATGAAAAGCCTGCTGCAGAGGAAATAAAAATTTATCAGCTTTAGGAACAACTCTCTTTAATAATGATTTATCATAACCAAGATGAGCTGTGGCAATTCCGCATAATTTAATATAAGGAAAAGAAGGGTAAACCATAAAATTATTGTCTACAGCTTTCATTGTGGAAATATCATCGGTTAATATGGAATAACCTTTCTGCAGGAATGCTGCTACAAGGGTAGATTTTCCGTATCCTGCAGGTGCTGCAATTACTATCGCTTTGTTGTTGATGATAACACTTGCTGCGTGTACAGCCAGCAAATTACGCTGACGTAATAAAATAAAAAAAACTGAGCTGGTTAAAAATAAATTAATTAAACTATGGTCTTCAGTTTTGGGATTTATTTTAATAACATGACCATCTTCAATTAAATAATCAGCAATGCCTGCGATTTTCAGTAGTACGAGATTATCCCTCGCTTCACACCAATGCCCAAGGTGTTGACCATTCGTTAATTTTAATTTGTATCGACATAATAATATCTGAACATCAGACTGGTTAGTGGTTGCAATGGATAGAAAAGGGCAAACGATTTCGGAAGAAATAGTTAATCCAAACGCAGAATAATAATTAATCATTTAAAACCATTTTGATGCTGTATAAATAATCCTATTTCGATTGCAGGCAATAAGGTATTCGAGTACATGCTTTCATAATTTTGATAGCGTTTATCTTTGCTGGTTGAGATTCTCTGGAAATCCCATTGTTGCATTTTAGCTAATAAAAAATCGAGATTAATATACTCTTCTATATGTGTACCTTTCCAAGCATTTAGTAAAGTGATAAATTCGTGTTTTTGCACTTCAATTTTTTTATACCAGTCTGCTGCCTGCATTCCGCGAGAGAGACGATCACAAATAATCTTTGGCATTATACCTTCCAATGATTTACGCACTAAAGATCGTCCCCCGGGAAGAAAGCGATGAATTTTATTTGGTACACGCAAACAAAATTCTACAATACGACGGTCCAGGGTAGGATCCCAGTGCTCAACATCATACAATAAACGCACTGCTGCTTGATACGATGCTGCAGTTAGAGTAATGCCATAATTAAAAATCTGCATTAAGTTTACATCAGATGATTGCGATTGCATGGATTCTAAACGTTGCTTAAATTTTTCAATTACATTTAATTCGTGTAGTAAACGCGGATTTATTACCGAAAACCCAGCAGTAGGATTTTTCCAATGTTGAAGGCGTCTTTTAAATTTACCCAAATAGGCTTTTAAATTCTTTATTGCTTTTACAGGTGGGGCTCCTTTCCATGAAACGGTTCCATTGCCTCCTTGTCCTGTCAATAATGTATGAATTCCTTGAGCTTGAGCGCTTTCTATTATTTTCATCAACCAAATTAAGTTGCTGCACGTTAAAACAGGTCGTGCTAGCCATGGATTTAATTTATTGTTATAGGAAAATAATTTCTGTTCAGAATCTTGAATATACATCAATTCAATATTGGGATATAACTCAGCAACAGTTTGTATATAAAGCTTGTCACAATAATTATAATTTTTTTTAGGATGCGCAATTACTCCCGTTGTGGGAATATGACTATAAGCATACAATTTTTGTGATTTTTTTTGTAATAAATGTGCTGCCATTGAAGTTACGGATGATGAATCCAATCCGCCACTTAAATGACTGCCTATTTTGCCTGGTACCAGATTTAAATATTCGTTTATAGTCTCTCGATATGATTGCAAAAAATGTTGAAAATAATCTTCAGCATCAGAATAAATTAACGGGTTCTGTTTAAAATGATCGGCTGACCAATAACGTTGGGTATAAAGATGTGAATGCTTTAAAATTAAATAATGACCCGGCTGCAAGCATTTAATATATTTAAAAAAAGTTTGTCCGACCTCCCTTATAAGAGGAAAAAAAGCGGCTACAATGTCAGATGAATTGAGCGCACGTGAAATGCGACCTTGTTCGAATAGGGGTTGCACAAAATTAGAAAAACAAAAATAATTCGCTGCATGACTGTAATACCAAGCACGCTGCCCAAAGGGATCGCAGGCTAAAAATAACTGTTGGCTACGTTGATCCCAAATAGCAAAAGTAAAGTCTCCAATTATTTTTTCAACCGCGGCAACGCCCCATTTTTTGTAGGATAACAATATGAGATGAACATCTGAAATTGAGGGTGTCACAGCCAATAAATTGATTAGCTCGTGGCGATTGAAAATTCGCGCATCTGCGATTATAGCTAATCCTAAGTTAGCATCGTGATAAAAAGCATCTGGTCTATTTTCTTTTTGGAATGCTTGAAAAAAAATTCCTTCTGCATGATAAACTTTTGCAGCCATCGCAAAATCAAGTTTATTTAGATGGATGGCAGTTGAATTCGGCTCAAACTCATACCTTCCACTGCAGCCGAATAAAATAGTCATGCTCGTTTATACGCCGCCCGTACGAAGAGTGCCGGCGCCATCGGGATTACCTGAATGTCCAATATCAGCGGTGAGTTTATAGCATATCACTGAAATGCTGGGAGCATTCCATGGTTTCTTATCGTACATTGTAGTTTGTTCCTGCTTATGAGTTGTTTTATTTTCCATTTAAGCTCCTTTTCATGAACCTCAAAAAAATATCATTAATCTTTTTCATGCGCAACCATACAAATAATCAAGAACTTGCTTACCGTCCTATTTGTATGTAGTGGAATTTTTCAGAAGCTGAGTTTCAATTGTGTAGCTACAAAATCCTTATTTTTCAGACCTTAGCCGTTAATATTATCTTCATTTATTCTTGATATTATTGATAGATTAAAAGTTGAGGGTAGCATGCGCGAGGATTTAAGAGCTTTATTACAAGATTTACAACAAAATACTGATGTAGACGCAGTGAGAATAACGTCCATTACAGACCTCAATGATTTTTTTCAATCGGATGCGGATAGCGATTCAATCTATCTTTGGGCCAAAAAAAATAAGCGCCAAGATATTCTCGATATTATTTATAAAAATGCCATTAGTAAAAGCCTAAATCTTCCAGCTGAAAATCTTCAGTTATCGGTTCTAGAGCGACAGGTCTATGAAATAGTATGTCGATATTATTCTTTGTATCCAAAAAGTACTCCCCCTCCAGATGCCGCAAAATTATGTTGGGCACTGGCGTGTAATCAGCCTTATACTACGCTTATAGCGTTTTTGCCTGAAGAGCTAACCCAAGATGATCTTAATATGTGGTTCTATATTGCTGTGGCATACGGACATGTTGAGGGGGTGGAGGCTTTAATAAGACGAAACGCAAATATTCTTTCATTTCGTATTAATAACAAATCTATTTTATCTACCGCTATCCATAATGGTAATACTGAGATAATTAGAATTTTATTAAGTAACCAGGTGGTGTGTCAGTCGGATAAGTTTTCAGATTTTATTAATGAGGCTGCGGACTGGAATCAAGCCGAAGTAGTTAAAGTGCTTCTGGCTAGTCTTAACTTTACGATTTTAAGCGAAGAAGACAAAAAGCGATGTTTAGACAGCGGTATAGATCGCGCTGCTGGAAGCCGTTTTGTTGATGTTTTAAAAATATTGCTTGCAAGACCTGAGGTTGAGCTTACTAAAAAATTATTAAGTGTGGCTCTGCATGCGACTGAATATACCATTAAGCGCATGTTGGCGATAAAATTATTGGAATTGGGTTCTTTACTTGGGGGGGCCGATTTTCTACAACCGGCATTGGAAAATAAAGATTTTGCATTAGCGAAAAAAATATTAGATTGTCAGCAGGGGCCTCTTGACAAGTTTGCCGAAATAAATTGGAGCGCGCTAGGATGGGATTATACTTATTTTGCCGATGCGCTTTTGGAAGAAAATTCGGAAAATGATTTACTCGGTCTCATATTGAAAAACGGCGCTACGATTTTATCCTTATTAAACGATTGTCAACCGATTAAAAATATCATTAATGCTAGGCTCAACGAGAAACCTATTGTAAAAGAATTATTGATTTATATTTTACAAAGAAGCCAAGAAGATATGCATCTTTCTTCGCTATCTATTTGTGGATTATGGTATAAACCGCTTGGATTTTCAAAAAAAGAAAAATTAGCAGCGGCCTACGCTTTTAGGTCGGTTTTGCTGCATAATGAAGATCCCAAAATTTTAGATCGCCACAGCTCAGTGCTTAACAACGGGCGCTTAGGCAAAATATACGAGCGGTATTCGACGCAGCAGAAAATTGAAAATGGGGTATAATTATAATCAAAACAGATCTAATTCAAAAATTTAAGCGTAAATCATTGGGGTGGTTTTCTTTTATGAGGACTTTTTTGGAAATGTTTGGAAATTAATCGATGAGGCGACGCAATCAACGGCGCTTATACAATCATTCAATACCGCATCCATAGCTTGGAGCGAAGAAACAAAAAAAAATTTTAAAATCCATTACACAGTTTGTGGAAAATACAGAAAAAGAATACGAATTAATATCGGACAGTAAACGGGGGAACTGGTTATTGGAAACAAAAAAAGAATTCAATATTCTTTTTAGGAAAAATATGGTGGTTCTACATCCGGAAAAAGAGGAATTAACGTCTGCGATAAATGCGGAATTGTTAAGAAGTTACGGAATATATAGTAATCCAGAGAATCTTAGAGAAGATAATAATTCTCATCTCATTCACAACATATGTAAGAGGCAGTGTTCACGAAACTGTGTCAATTAAATAATTAAATTTTAATTAGCAGTAATTCGAAAACTAAAAAACAGGTAACTGTCACAAGACAGTTTGAACTACTTCTGGGCTTTAGATTTATACCCTCTCTCTTACAATCTGAGTTGAGTTGGAAGAGATACATGGTTTTGTTCGCTTTTCTCTTGTAAATACATTTTATAAAGCGAACTTAATTTAGACGTGGTGAAAGCCTCTGAATGCGGTTGTAGCGAGGCTTCGTCTTTACGATGGAAAACCACTTCTCTTAACGCTTCAGCTGCAATGACTTTTACTCTTTTGGAAACCCGATCACTCGGAAACAGGGTGAAAGTGTGCCCGAAAATAGTTACATTCATTTCGAGTTTCGATTCTGCTTTTTCAGTTATAAGGTAAATAAATAATTCTTTTTGTAAAGGCGGGAAAGTTGATGCTTGAATTAATTTATTTAATTCGTTGATACAATCTATATCGTCCTCCCCGCCTTGCAAATTTGGAATTTGTTTATTTATCGACAATAGTTCACAAAGTATTTCGGAATTCGAGACATCCCAAGCAGCATAAATGGCAGCTCTATATTCATCTTTATTCATCCATTCATTATTGTATGCTAGAATTTTTTTTACGCCTTCTAAATTTTCTCTCATGATAAATTCTTTTAAAACTAAATATGAAATTTTGGTGTTGGGTTGTAACAGGGCATAACAGATAGCTGTTCTTCCCGAATGTGCCGCTACTTCTAAAGGAGTATAACCGTTAGTTTGGAAATTTATACAACAGTTAGTTTTTAAATTTATGTCTGCATTTGCCTCAACTAAGACTTTTATAACTTCTATCTTGCTTTCATCTGAGCGATAAAACTTTCTAGAATTTATAGCAACATAGAAAACGCTCCAATTCAAGTTATTAACTTGAACCTTATGGGCGAGTAATATTTTTAAGATTGCTGCTAATCCTCTTTTAACTGCCGACCGTAGTAGATCTTCACTATTGGTGTTTGATATTAAATCCGATTTAAACGAAAGTAATGTTTTCACATTATCTGCGTTACCCTCATCCACAGCATGCATAAGTGCAGTTCTTGCAACACCTAAATCGAGCTTATCGCCGACACAATCTAATAATTTTTTAACTACTTGGTTTTTATTCCGCTTAACCGCCAACTCGAGAGGGGTGCCGGTCCGTGTTCCTGTAGATGCGTGAATATCAGCCCCTTTTGATAAAAGAAAACTTATCATTTCAATATTTGCTCCCAAAACTGCTCTATGCAGTGGAGTGAAGTCTAAATTATCGCTTCTGTTTATCGTCTCAGGATCAAACGACAGGATTTTTACTACCGTTCTAAACTGTCTTTCTCTTACTGCTTCATTCAAAGGAGTTGGATGTGAAATTATAGGGTCAAATTGCTTATGAGATAATAAGGCGAGCACTACATGGGTTTGACCGGCTGCTGCGGCTTCACAAGCACTCTGATACAAATTCCATTTTAGCTCTTGTGGATTAGTTTCCATCTTAAGTAATGTGAGGGTAGTCTGCAAATGACCGGCTTTGGCAGCGTCAATTGCATAAAATGAAGGTTCTTTTAATAAGGCTACTTCTTGATCTGTCTCTGATATTGCAGGTGTGGATTGCGGAGGAATATCATAGGATGCTAATTGATAGATGATATTGAGATTGCCATTAAATGCTGCTGCTTGATAATGAGGCCTTTGCACCTGATGTCCTTTGTTAAGGAAGTATGTGACTGCGCCCTGGTGATTATATTTAATGGCGTGAAGTAAAAAATCAATGTCCTCTGGCTTATCGTACAAATCTAAGTGTTCAGATGGTTGTTGGCACGCGATAGCCCACTGCGCTAAATTGTAGTCAGATCTTAAAAAAGAGGGAAGAACGTTATTTGGATTCAGCTGCTTCAGCTGCGTATCAGCATTTTTAGCAAGATTGAATATCCAATCTAATATGGTTTGATGACCAGTTATTCCAAGCCAAATTAACGGAGAGTGCTTGTATCGGTTTGTTTCATATAGATAACATAAAGGTACTTTAAGAAACGCAGACTTATCACCTGTTTTGGCAGCAAAAAATAATTTCTGGATTTCAGGGGGTAATTTGACGTATTCGTTCTTGGAAAAATTTTCGTATTCGTGTTCTGTGGCGTGTTTAAGCTCTTCTAGCCAATTTATTTCTACACTTTCAACCATGACCGCTTCTATGCGATGAGGAAAAAACTTTTCAAACAGAATTTTTTGAAAATAAGGCAACCGTACTAAAGTGCTGATATTGGCACGAAAACGTCGGTCAACAGCCCTTAGCATGAAAAAAATCTCAGGAAGATATGAACATATCTGAGAAAGCACTTCATCGGGGATAAGAGAAAATGTATCTTTCTTATTTTCGCTGAGAGAGTGAGTGGCCCCATCTGTTAAAGAACGATGGCTTTCAATTTGTGGAATTTCTGCCGCTATATGATTGTTACTGGAAAAAAAGCAGTTTAAAGTTTCTCGAATATAGTTTTGTAAAAACTCACAAAATTTTTTAAATTTATTAAGTTCGCTACACAATTTTGCATATTTTTGAAAACGAATAAAATAATCATCACTTATATTTAGAAATACTTTTATCAAGTCACTACTGTCGAGAATTAAAAGATGAAAATTGCGCATAGAGTAAGATAAAATTTGAGTATTGTTGCCGAGCTGATTATTTAATAATTCAATTGATGCAGAATATTTTTTTGCGCTAAGCGTATACATTGCAAGAATTTCGCATAAAGCTTGCGAAATATCATCTTGATCTAATCCTTGCTTAAATGCTTGATCATCATAAAACAAAGGAAATTTAATCGATTTTAACGTTTCTAAAATGCCTAATATATTTTCGATTTCTTGTGGAATCATTCTTTCTTTAGATTGTAAGAATGCTTTATGCATCTCTTTTCTCATTTCAACTATTTCATCACTGACACTATTTGTTGGCATTACCATTGAAATTACTCCAAATAAAAAGAAAGAATGACAGTTTACTGGATTTTTCTTAATAAAATTTTAAAATGGGTTTTTTAAAAGCGGTTAGTAATAAATTAATTGAAATTTAAGGGAATTTATTTTCTTTTCTTGGGAATTAGCTTCATAGTTGCAAAATATGTGGGTAATTGAAATGACGGTTGCTTATGCACGAATTAGTTCGTAGCCTGGATCGAAGATCCAGGAATCTTCTCACAACTTTGAATATCTCCTGGATCTTCGATCCAGGCTACATAATAGCTTCTTTTGGGTAAACCCAGTTACATTGAAAGTTATTTAAAATAGAAAAACGCCGCACCTTCCGTCGGCTTGGTAATTTTGCAGGTATAGTAAGTTTCTTTAGATTGAGAAGTCTTATTCCAAGTCGCAAAAGGTCGATATTCTTTAATCACGGCATCAGAAATAGAAAAATAATTGCAAAATTTCCAATTGCGCGTGTCTGCTGTCAAATAGATATGACACCACCACATAGGTTTTAAAATAAATTCAAAATATTCGGTGAATTGATAAGGATGGCCCGTTTGACCGGGTTTCAAAAGGACTGTTTTGGTCGGCAAGGATTGCTCGGGCGCAGTCCAAATGTTTATTTGAGCGGGGACTTTACCGCTATTACTAAATTGACAGGCGACCGTGACTTTACGAATACGTTCGCTGTTGATGGTGTAATTATCTTGGCTGTTAATCGGGTTACCGCCCACTGTAGTATTTTGATCTGGGGTTAGAGCATAGCTCGAGGGGAGCCCAAACAGGCTAAGGAGTAGTAGTCGACTGACAAGCTTCATAAACCGTCCTTAACAGACAGAAACCGTTTAAAATATCGGTGACATCGAGAGAAAAGTCAAATTGGACAAAATTTCTCGGCTGTCGGATACAGCCGAGAGAGTGTAAGAAAATTAAGCTTTTTTGCCTTGTTGATCAGCGGCCTTTTTGCCACGGTTCGCGTATTTTTTACGGAAACGATCAATCACACCGGCGGTATCAATCATCTTTTGTTGACCCGTATAAAAGGGATGGCAGTTCGAGCATATTTCAATATGCAACGTATCTCTTCCCAAGGTCGATGAAGTTGTTAGCGTATGGCCACAGCTGCAATTTACTTTAACTTCTTGATAAGTTGGATGAATTTCTTTTTTCATCGGAATTCCTCATACCTAATTGGACCTGAGACTATAGCTTAGAATAAGGTCAAAATGCAATAGTTGTTTGGCGTTTTCAAACCCCGATATTTGCTTCGGGGGCTTTTTTTTCGCTACTATTAACGGTTCCAATTCTAATAAGGAACATCATGGTTAGGGTTACACGCCAATCGACGCTTTGGTTACAGTTACTATTTTGCTTTGGGCTCGCCAGCTTTTATTTTTACGATTACCTCTTGCGAGTTCTACCTAGCGTAATTTCGCGCGGCATTATCGAAGCTTATGATTTATCTTTTTTGTCTTTCGGACGTTTGTGTGCGGCTTATTATTTTATTTATGTGCCGATGCAATTACTTATTGGTTTGCTCGTGGATCGCTATCAATTAATTTATTTGACGACTCTCGCATTATTATTAAGCGCTTTGGGCTGTTGTCTGTTTGCGAATGCACATTACGCTTTATTAGCAGAGATAGGTCGTATAGTGATGGGAGTAGGCGCGGGATTTATTTTTATTATTTTGTTGAAAGCGGTTACTGAACATATTATCCAAAAACAATTTACCTTTTTTATAGGTACTGTGATGGGGATTGGTATGTCGGGTGGATTAATTACCGATATGACGTTTGTTTTTATCGCACGATCGTGGGGCTGGCGTTTAAGCTGTTATCTAATTTCATTTGCGGGTTTAATATTTACGGCATTAAGTTTATGGTATTTTTTTCGTGATAGGAAAACGTCTTATATTTCCGGGATTTTACCAACATGGCGAGAAGATATTAATAATATAAAAATGCTTCTAAAAGATAGACAGTTATGGATAAATTGTGTGATAGGTGCTGCATTATATTTACCGATTAGTGGATTTGTGGAATCGTGGGGAATTCGTTATTTGAATGAAGCCAATCAATTATCATCGTTGTCAGCTTCAATAGCGATGAGCTTATTTTTCTTGGGCTTTGCAATTGGCGCACCTATTTTGGGATGGTGTTATGATCGCACGCGCCAATATCAAATGATATTAACCAGCGGTGCTGTCGGTATGACAATTTTGATTTCGATTGTTTTGTATGTACCCGATTTATCGGCTTTTACGCTTGCGATTTATTTATTTGCACTGGGATTTTGTTCGGCCTCATTAATTATTATTTTTGCTTTAAACCAGGAAAAAGTAGAAGTACAAAATGTAGGAAAAGTATTTGGTATGACGAATTTTGTAATTATGCTCGCGGGGGGAGCGGCATGGTTAATTGGATTATTCATACATTGTTTGGCGCCGTATGCCAGAATTAATTCTTTAATTAATGCTACTTCGAAATATCAATTGGCTTTTTTGATTTTGCCCACGGCTTTATTGTTTGCGGTATTTCTTTCGTTTTATGTGCGGGATGCCAAGGAATGGAATCAATAGTTATGGATTAATTGTAATTCTAAGCGCGTGAATATCCGTTTCCATTAAATCACCCAGTGCTGTGTAAATTAGACGATGTTGTTCTACACGAGATTTATGTGATAGTGCTTCGGCTTTTATCGTCAAAGCAAAATGACCGCGACCGGTTTTTGCCCCGGCATGACCAGCGTGTAAATGACTTTCGCTAATTACGCTTAATTCAGAGGGAGAAAATGCTTGGCGTAAACGATTTTCGATTAGCTTAATTCTTTCGACGTCGATCATTCAGGTAAAACTTTTTTAAAGGGAACGACGGTTACATTTTGATAAACATCAGCGGTGACATAGGGATCGGCTGCGGCCCAAGCTTTAGCAGCGTCAATATTGGGAAAATCTGCAATAATCAACGATCCGCGTACGCCGTGAGTGAGGTTAATATCTTGATCTTCATTGAGCATCGGGCCTGCGACGATTAGTCGATCTTGATTTTCCAATTCTTGTAAACGTTGTAAATGCGCTTGGCGTACACTGCGACGTTTTTGCATGCTGTCATTATAATCTTCACAATAAATCACATAATACATATTAACTCCGAGATTCGATGTCGTTGTTATCATCTTTTTTATTGGCTTGCATATGATGAGACATGTAAAGTGCTTGTCCGAAAATAAAAATGACCATTAATCCGAGTGTGCCAAATAATTTGAAATTTACCCATGCGTTGGTGCTGTAATGATAAACCACAAATAAATTTACACCACCTAAAATAATAAAGAAAATAGCCCAGCTTAAATTTACGCGCGCCCAAATTGCCAGCGGCAATGAAATTTTTTCGTCAAGCATGCGATGGATGAGTGATTTTGATCCGATAATTTGGCTGCCAATTAAAACAATGCTAAATATCCAATAAACAATGGTGGGTTTCCATTTAATAAAAATATCATTATGGAATAATAATGTGAAACTACCCAAGACTAAAATAAAAATCATCGTAATGATATGAAACTTTTCGAAGCGACGATGTTTCAGCCAATAAACTCCGACTTGCAATAGGGAGGCTGCCATGGTGACTGCTGTCGCGATATAGATATTCCAAATTTTATAAACGACAAAGAACGCGATAATGGGGAAGTAATCGAAAAGAAATTTCATGGGTAACTCGTTGTCTAACTATTAATCCTATATTATACATAATAGAGTGCGGAGAGAAACAAATCAATGCACTTAAAAATGAATAAACTCAAGGTCATAAAGAACATGACAGAACTTCTTTCCATCCACCCTGAAGACCCGCAATTGCGATTGATCCGTCATGTAGTTGAATCCATTCAACAAGGCGGAGTCGCGATCTTGCCTACAGATAGTGGATATGCTTTTTGTTGTGGTTTAGGAGAGAAGAAAGCGATTGAGCGTATTCGTGCAATTCGTCAGTTAGATAAAAATCACTATTTTACGCTTTTTTGTCGAGATTTTTCTGAGATTGCCGCTTACGCGAAGGTCGATAACCTTGCTTTTCGATTCCTAAAACGGCATACACCAGGTGCAATTACTTTTATTTTGTTTGCTACTAAAGAAGTTCCGCAGCGTTTACAACATCCTAAGCGCAAAACCATTGGTATTCGTATCCCAGAAAATAAAATCATTATCTCTGTGTTGACAGAGTTGGGTGCTCCTCTTATGCATGTGAGCGTGCAAACTGCGGATGAGTGGCCGCCGGCAGATGCCGAATCTCTCTATGAAAGATATCATAAGCAAGTCAACGTGATCGTTGATGGAGGTCCTCCGCATTTGGATCACACCACTGTGGTTGATTTGACGAATGGTTTGCCGGAGGTGATTCGTCAAGGCAGCTATCGTCTCGATCTTTAGTTGATAGTAGGCCGAGCTTCTTGGTATTATGCAGTGAGACCAATCATAGCCAGTAAAAATACTTCGATATGCAAATTGATACGGATACGCAATCCCCGAATGCAATAAGGATTAAAGGCGAAGTGCTGACTTCGCTGCCTGAAGATTTATATATTCCGCCCGATGCTTTGTGCGTTTTTTTGGAAGCGTTTGAAGGTCCGTTGGATTTATTGTTGTATCTCATTCGCAAACATAATATCGATATTTTAGACATTCCAATCGCAGAAATTACTCGTCAATATGTAAGTTATGTCGACCTCATGCAAGAAGTTCGTTTAGAATTAGCGGCCGAATATTTATTGATGGCGGCGATGCTTGCTGAAATTAAATCGCGTATGCTATTACCCAAACCCCCGTCAGACAACGGTGAGCTTGAAGAAACTGATCCGCGCGCTGAATTAATTCGGCGTTTACAAGAATACGAACGCTATAAAAAAGCAGCTTTTGCGATTGATCAATTACCCCGTTTAGAGCGTGATACGTTTATCGCAACTGCCTTGGCACCGGTGATGGATTTCACAGAAACGCAGCCGGAAGTCGCCTTATCCGAAATATTAAAAGCCCTGCAAAAAGTTTTAAAACGCGCTGAATTAAATAAAAAACATCATATAAAAAGAGAGCCGCTTTCTATTCGTGAACGAATGTCATTAGTGCTCGCTGCAATTAATAGCGAAAATTTCACGCCATTTTCCACATTATTTAATGTAGAAGAAGGTCGTATGGGTGTGGTGGTAACTTTAATTGCGGTTTTAGAATTAATTCGACAATCTATTATTGAATTAGTGCAAGCTAAACCCTATGCTCCGATTTATATTAAGGCCAAAGGATAAAATCGATGTCAGATCAGCCGCACAAACAAGTTATAGAAGCCGCATTATATGTTGCTGCCGAGCCTTTAAATCTCGAAAATCTCAAACAATTAGTAGATATTAGTGCTGACCAAGTTAAAGCTATTATTGCGGAATTACAAGAGGAATATCAAAATCGCGGTGTGGAATTAGTGAAGGTTGCGAGTGGATTTCGTTTTCAGGCTCGCCAAGAATATGCGGTTTGGTTGAAGCAATTATACGAAAATACTTCTCCACGATATTCGCGCGCCTTATTGGAAACATTGGCCTTAATCGCTTATCGCCAACCCATTACGCGAGCCGAAATTGAAGATATTCGCGGTGTGGCTGTTAACACAAAAATTATGCGAACTTTACAAGAACGTGAATGGATTAAAGTCGTTGGGTTTCGTGATGTAGTAGGAAAACCTGCGATTTTTGGCACGACCAAGCAATTTTTAGATTATTTTAATTTAACGAGTTTAAGTGATTTGCCCCCGCTGGAAGAAATTATGGATTTAGATAAAGCGGAAAAACAATTACAAGAACAATTGAGCTTAATGTCACAACAAATCGAAACCGATGAAGCATCTACAGAAAATAATTCGGAAGCCGGCAGTGAAGATGATGCGGCAATTATCGATGAAAATTCCGAAATGGTTATCGAAGATAATTCTGAAATCGTAAACGAAAATTCAGAAGTTGTTAGTGAGAACAATCAGGAGTTATCTCCCGAGCAGTCATGAAAACCGAAAAATTGCAAAAAGTATTAGCTCGTGCTGGATATGGTTCCCGCCGTCAAATTGAAGAATGGATCAAAGACGGTCGTATACAAGTTAATGATCGCATTGCAATTTTGGGTGATAGAGTCGAACACAAAGATAAAATTTATTTAGATGGACAGTTTTGTCAACGTGCGTGTGAAGCGATTCAAACACGCGTATTGATTTATCATAAACCTTTAGAAGTGGTGACAACACGTCATGACCCCGAAGGACGTAAAACTGTATTTGATGCGTTACCGCCGATACGAGATGGTCGTTGGATTAATATCGGGCGTTTAGATTATTTTACTTCGGGATTATTATTATTTACTAATGATGGGGAATTAGCCCATCAATTAATGCATCCTTCCACCCAAATTGAACGTGAATACTCCGTGCGTGTAGTGGGGAAAATCACAGCGGAAATATTAAATAAATTATCTCATAAAGTGGAATTAGAAGACGGTTCTGCGCACTTTGAAAATATCGTTGAGTATAAAGGTGAAGGTATTAATCGCTGGTTTAAAGTGATGGTGCGAGAAGGGCGTAATCGTTTAGTTCGACGCCTGTGGGAATCTCAAGGCATCAGCGTTAATCGATTAAAACGCGTTAAATTCGGTCCTATCTTTTTGCCGAAATCCTTAACTTCAGGTTCTTGGTTGGAGCTTAGTAAGGATCAGGTTAATCATTTAAAAGACTATGCGAAAAGCAAACATTTAGATGTTCCCGGATCTTTGTCCGGGTTATGGTCATCTTCGTAGCCTGGATCGTAGATCCAGGAAAATAAATAATGAATCCAGATCAACGATCCGGGCTACACCCTTACAATAATATTAATTCTTGAATGGTAATGAGAATCACTAGCATTTGAGAATCGTGATGTTTATAATCCCTATGCTACTTAAACAATTGATTTGATTTACATTCAGATTGAGGAGTCATTGATGAAACTGAAGCCCAAGCAATATCTGCGCGTCGGTCTCAATGTATTATTGCTGGGTGGAATGGTTTTTCTCACGGGATTTCTAAGTTTTACCGGAATGCTCGTCATTAACAGTTCGATTTATTTAGCAGTAGCGGCATTCATGCTGGGAGGAGTGATTGAGGGTGAGGTATATGCGCAGAATATTCATAAATCTTTATTAAAATTATTTACCGGTGAGTATATCGAGGATTTAATTATAACGCGTGAATTAAATCAATTAGTGCAAAAAAAAGAAAATTTAGATAAATCCCAGTTCTTGCAACTTTATAATGAATCACAACATGCACTCAATAAACTTCAGCACCAGAATAACCCAGATCAAAAAAAATTACAGGCCCTCCAGAAACGTCGAAAGTGGATGCGTAGATACTTTATAAAATTTCTTCGTGATCAACAGGAAGATTTTAATTATATTGGTACAATTTCAATAGATAAAAAGAAAAAAACCGAAATTTTAAATGAAATTAGCAGAAAAAAATGGTTAAGCAGAGTGACTTTAGCTCTCACTACTATTCCGGGATGCAGTGCAGGTTTAGTTGCTATCAGTACGATACAGACGGGTTTAGCGAGTCTCGCATTATATTTGGGTATTACGATCACGAGTACGCTCATGGCCGCCAGCGTTTATGGATTAGCAATATTAGCTGCTGCGGGATATATTTTATTGATTTACAATAATCTGACCGATATTATCAATAACGATACAATTCAAAAATATGCTAAGGAAACTAAGCAGTTTTTTCATCAAAAAGAAAATGAATATGTATTAATTTATTATTCTCGTTGTGTGGGTGCAGTTTTGGGAACTGCTGCTATTTTAGGAATTGGAATTTTTGCCACGGTTGCGACCGCCGGGACATGGTGGATTGCCGCTAAAAAAGGCGCGGAATGGTCTCCACTTTTAATTCGTGCTGCACAGGGATTGCGTGACATCACTGTTCCTGCGATGACAATGACGAACTTAATATTTACTGTTACCAATTCTTTTCAGTCCATAAAAGAGTTAGCTAAAATTTCAATTCAGGAACACTATTCAGTAATTAAAAAGAAAATTAAAGGCTATATTGATGCGGAACATGTAGCACAACTTGTTAATATTCCCAGGCTTGTTTTTTTATTAATAAGTGTTCCTTTTAAATTAGTGGTTTTTTTATTGCATTTGGTGGCGATGGGATTAATGGGTGATCGACTAAAAGGTGTGAATCCAGAATTGTGTACTGGAATAAATACTTTAAATGAAGGTGCGCAAGATGCGCATTATTTTATGCCGGAGCACGAACATCATGAGCATCATCATCATGAACGTAAAAAAAAGCATAAGTCGGAAAATCCACATAAATGCGAGAACCATGCACTAAATGAAAAAATTGAAACTAAAGAAAAACATGATCATCACAAACATCATCACCACGACCATGCGCATCAACATGAAGAGCACGATCATAATCATACTGATATTGCAGGAAAATTTCTAATGGTCGCATTAACTATAGTTCCTCTCATTCCATTGAGCGCGGTATGGGATTCTGCAGCCAGTCAATTCAATGACGATGTAAAAAAGCAATTAACATTTTGGGCAGCGCTCACCAAGGCATATTGTGGTCTGCAAAAACCAGCAGCAGACAAAAAAGAGAAAGTGGCTGACGCTAATCCAAAATTAGAGGCCTGGCATCAGGTGGAAAAAAAGTTAAAGCTGACCAGAGTCCTTGAGAAAGCCCGCTTTCCAGTTGGAAAAATAGAGAAAAAACGAGATCAAGCTTTTTCAAAGAAACCAAATTGGGCCAAGATTTTTAAGGGTCACGCTGCCTTACAAGATAAAGCGGAAGAAATTATGAAAAGTTATGCTTCACCAGCTGCATAGTTTTTGTAGAGGCGCTGGATCAGTTGTTCGGGCAACAAAACTTTGTTAACTCCGATAACAAATTTAATGCTTCAATGGGCGTTAAATTATTTGGATTAATTTCTTTAAGTTTTTGAATAGCAGGATGTGGTTCTGGCGCAAATAATTCCGTTTGTTGTGGAATTTTCTCGATTATTACAGGATTTTGGTTTTCTAATTCTGCTAATTTTTGTTTTGCACTTCTGATTACATGTTGCGGAATTCCCGCTAATTCTGCGACTTGTAAACCATAACTTTTGCTGGCAGGGCCTGGTTTTACTGCATGTAAAAATACGATTTTATGTTCGTGTTCAACCGCATCTAGATGCACATTTTGAATAGTGGAAATGCTGTCTGCGAGTGCCGTAATTTCAAAATAATGGGTTGCAAATAAAGTAAAAGCTTTAATTTCTTTAGCTAAAGCGGCAGCGCATGCCCAAGCAAGCGAGAGTCCATCAAAAGTGCTCGTCCCGCGTCCGACTTCGTCCATTAAAACTAAACTGTTTTCTGTGGCATTATGCAGAATATTTGCGGTTTCGGTCATTTCTACCATGAAGGTGGAACGTCCGCTGGCTAAATCATCAGCCGCGCCGATACGTGTAAAAATGCGATCGATAGGCCCGATTGTGGCGTTTTTTGCTGGGACAAAACTACCGATATAAGCTAATAATACGATTAATGCAGTCTGGCGCATGTAGGTGCTTTTGCCGCCCATGTTGGGACCGGTGATTATTAACATGCGTCGATTATCGAAAAGCGCAATATCGTTTGGCATAAATGGTGCATCTAACACTTGCTCAACTACGGGATGGCGTCCGGCTTCGATATTAATTTCAGGCGTGTTCGTGAGTGTGGGACAGGCTAATTCTAATTTTTCAGCGCGTTCTGCTAAATTGGTTAATACATCTAATTCTGCGCATGCTGCTGCGCAATTTTGTAAAGCGATTAATTCTGCATTTAAAATATCGAGCAAGGATTCATATAGTTGTTTTTCGCGCTCGAGTGCTTTACTCCGCGCACTTAAAACTTTGTCTTCAAATTCTTTTAATTCAGGTGTGATAAAACGTTCGGCGTTTTTTAAGGTTTGGCGACGCGTGTAATTGATCGGAGCCTGTTTGGCTTGAGCGCGACTCATCTCAATATAATAACCGTGAACGCGATTATAACTGATTTTTAGCGTTGGAATTTTTGTGCGTTCGCGTTCTTGTGCTTCCATATTAATTAAAAATTGTTGACTGTCATGACTAAGCATCAGCAATTCATCTAAAATTGCGTCATAACCTTTTGCAATAAATCCGCCATCCCGCGTCACAGCAGGTGGATTTTCGACGAGTGCTGCTTGTAATATTTTTAAAAGTTCACCGAAATCACCCAATTGATTTTTTAATTGTGAAATTTTGGCGTGTGCGGTCAGAGCGTTTAATTCACGATGTAAATTCGGTAAAACACTCAGCGCATAACGAATTTGCGTTAAATCACGCGGCCTAGCTGATCGCAATGCAACACGAGCAAGAATGCGTTCTAAGTCGCCGATACCACGCAAAATCTCGTGAATATTGGTATAAACGACGGATAAATGTTGAATCGCAGTTTGGCGTTCTGTTAAAACTTCGATATTTCTTAATGGTTGATGTAACCAGCGTCGTATTAATCGACTGCCCATTGGTGTGGCTGTGTGATCGAAAATGGCGGCTAAGGTATTATCAGTTCCACCGTGTAAATTGATGGTTAATTCTAAATTACGTCGAGTGGCTGCATCTAATAAAACTGCCGCATTTTGTTGTTCCACTTTAATGGCACGAATGTGTGGTAGAGCGCTTCGTTGCGTGTATTTAACATATTGCATTAAACAGCCGGCGGCACAAATTGCGACGTTAAAATGCTGTGCGCCAAATCCTGATAAATCTCGCGTATTAAATTGCTGACATAATAATGTGTGTGCGGTGGAATATTCAAATTCCCACGGCGGTCTTTTTTTTACGGCGCCCGAAAAATAATTTTCAAAATCTTGATCTTCACATAATAATAATTCAGCAGGCTGAATGCGTTCAATTTCACTTTGTAAATGCTCGACGGAATGTGTCTCGCTAATCGTAAATTGTCCGTTGGTAATATCGAGACAGGCAATCCCATATTGTTTTTTTTGCTGATAAATCACCATTAAAATATTGTCTTGTCTTTCACTCAATAAAGCTTCATCGCTCACGGTACCGGGAGTCACTATGCGGCTAACTTCGCGTGTGACAGGACCTTTACTTGTAGCGGGATCGCCGGTTTGTTCGCAAATGACAACGGATTCGCCGAGTTTAATTAATTTTGCTAAATAGTTTTCGGCTGCATGATAAGGAACGCCGGCCATGGGAATCGGTTGTCCACCAGATTGACCGCGACGTGTTAATGTAATGTCTAATAACTTAGCTGCGCGTTCCGCGTCTTGGAAAAATAATTCATAAAAATCTCCCATGCGATAAAACAAAAGCATGTCGGGATACTGTGCTTTAATCCCTAAATATTGACGCATCATCGGTGTATGTTCGAAATTTGTAGTAGTTATTGTCGTCATGAATAATATTCCTTTGCTTGCGAAGCGCATTATGTCATGTTGCAAAGTGTCATGCTATCATGGTTCACACGTCAGTTATCTCAGGGAGGAGGCCGTCAATTTTATGATGCGAGTGAGTCCTTACGAAATTAGCCGAGCATTAGGCTTATCTTTATTGCAACGCGGATTAAAATTAGCAGTTGCGGAATCTTGTACGGGTGGTAGTTTATCTGACATGATTACTGCAGTCGCGGGAAGTTCGCAATGGTTTGACAGCGGAATTGTGACTTATAGTAATGAAGCTAAAATTAAACTTTTAAATGTGAGTCCAGAAACGTTGCATTATTTTGGTGAAGTGAGTCACGAAACTGCAATCGAAATGGCGCGTGGAGTATTGAATCGCTGCCAAGTAGACGTGAGCTTGAGTATTACAGGTGTCGCAGGCCCAAGTGGTGGAACAGAAGTAAAACCAGTAGGAACCGTGTGTTTTGGGATGGCGTTTAGTAATGGCACTATTGCGTGGCGACAAAAATTATTTGATAGCGGTCGTCAACACGTGCGTGATAGCGCAGTTAATTTTGCTTTGGGATGGCTGTTGCATACATTGCAAAATTAACGGTATATTTTTTAAGTTTTAATTGTGGAATAATCTTTTTTGCACGAATAATAAGGAGCGGGAATGAGCGATAAACAAAAAGCATTAGGTGCTGCATTAATTCAAATTGAACGACAATTTGGTAAAGGTTCAGTGATGCGAATGGGCGACACTGAAATTAATCGGGATATGGATGTGATTTCTACTGGATCGCTCGGACTGGATATTGCATTAGGAGTAGGCGGTTTACCACGCGGTCGTGTGGTTGAAGTTTTTGGACCGGAAGCATCGGGTAAAACCACATTAACGCTACAGACCATTGCTGCTTGCCAAAAAATGGGAGGAGTTGCTGCGTTTATTGATGCTGAGCATGCGCTCGATCCTATTTACGCCGAGAAATTAAAAGTTAATGTCGGTGAATTATTAGTTTCGCAACCGGATACGGGCGAACAAGGACTAGAAATTACAGATATGTTAGTGCGTTCAGGTGCGGTGGATATGGTCGTCATAGATTCGGTTGCTGCATTAACACCTAAAGCTGAAATTGAGGGTGAAATGGGTGACTCCCATATGGGTTTACAAGCGCGATTGATGTCACAAGCGTTACGTAAGCTAACTGCAAATATTCGTCGATCGAATACCTTAGTTATTTTTATCAATCAAATCCGCATGAAAATCGGTGTTATGTTTGGTAATCCGGAAACAACTACTGGTGGTAACGCATTAAAATTCTATGCTTCAATTCGTTTGGATATTCGTCGTACGGGCGCCATTAAGAAAGGCGAAGAAATTTTAGGGAATGAAACGCGTGTTAAAGTTGTTAAAAACAAAGTGGCGCCGCCGTTCCGTCAAGCCGATTTCGATATTTATTATGGTACGGGAATTTCATTAGAAAGTGAGTTAATCACTTTAGGTGCCGAGCAAGGAATTATCGACAAATCCGGCGCTTGGTATAGTTACAAAGACAATCGCATTGGCCAAGGTAAAGATAATGTTCGCCAATATCTGATAGATAATCCGTTAATTGCGAAAGAAATTGAAATGGCGCTGCGCGAGAAAATGATGGTTAAACGCGATCAAGGTGCACCTGTAGTTGAGCGTGAACTCGTAACTGAAGAGGATTAATATTTTGTTATGTCCTCATTACGTGAACGAGCATTAGGATTGTTAGCCCGCCGTGAGCATTCACGGCGGGAACTCCAACAAAAACTCAAATCCGCAGACAATTCCGAACAAATCCAACAATTACTCCATGACTTAGCCGAAGAGAATCTGCAAAGCGACGCGCGTTTTGCTGAGAGCTTTATAGGTTCGCGTTTGCGAGCTGGATTTGGACCCCTCAAAATCGAATATGAATTAGTACAACGCGGTATTAATAAAGAATTGATATATGAATTTATGCCGCAAGATGATGATTTTTGGAGGGAAAGCCTACAGACCTTGTGGGACAAAAAGTATCATGCAATACTACCGAGAGATGAAAAGTCTTTTGCGCGTCAATCCCGATTTTTAGTGCAACGAGGATTTCCACCTAGCATGGTGACGAAGTTTCTGTCGAGCATGAAGAAGCGCAACGCATAAATCAAATTACCGTTCAAGCATTCTGGAGTGTTAGGGTGAAACAACTGACTAGTAATGAAATTAGAAAATTATTTATCGATTATTTTCGAGATTTAGATCACACGGCTGTAGCCAGTAGTCCATTAATTCCGGCTAATGATCCCACTTTATTATTTACCAATGCTGGAATGGTGCAATTTAAAGATACTTTTTTAGGTTTGGAGCAGCGCTCTTATTCGCGTGCTGCGAGTATTCAACGTTGTGTGCGCGCAGGCGGAAAACATAATGATTTAGAAAACGTTGGCTATACGCGACGTCACCATACTTTTTTTGAAATGTTAGGTAATTTTAGTTTTGGCGATTATTTTAAACGTGAAGCGATTAATTTTGCGTGGAAATTTTTAACGGAAATTTTGCAATTACCCAAAGAACGTCTTTGGGTTACGGTATTCAAAGGCGACGATGAAAGCGAAAATATTTGGTTAAATGAAATTAAAGTTGATCCTAAACGTTTTACGCGTTGTGGCGAAAAAGATAATTTCTGGCAAATGGGTGATGTCGGTCCTTGCGGTCCGTGTACCGAAATTTTTTATGATCATGGCCCCGAAATAGCGGGTGGGCCTCCTGGTTCACCTAATTCGCATGAAGATCGGTATGTGGAAATTTGGAATATTGTTTTTATGCAATATGATCGCGATGCGGATGGTACTTTAAAGCCGTTACCATTACCCTGTGTCGACACCGGAATGGGTTTGGAGCGTTTAGCTGCGGTTTTACAGGGTGTACACGATAATTATGATATCGATATTTTTGAACGATTATTGCAAGCATTAATTAAAATTATCGGTAGTGGAGAACCCAGTGATGTTTCACTCCGTGTGATCGTCGATCATATTCGTGCGAGTGCTTTTTTAATTGCGGATGGTGTCATGCCTTCAAATGAAGGACGCGGATATGTCTTGCGTCGAATTATTCGTCGCGCGGTACGTCATGGATTTAAATTAGGCTGTAAACAAGCCTTTTTTTATCGTATGGTTGCACCGTTAGTTGAAGTGATGGGCGAAGCGTATCCAGAAATTGTTAAAACTAAAAAAGTGGTCGAAGAAATTATTAAGCAGGAAGAAGAACAATTTGCGACGACACTCGCACGTGGTCTTAAAATTTTAGATCAGGGAATTGAAGATTTAAATGATAAAGTGATTCCCGGAGAATTAATGTTTCAATTATATGATACTTTTGGATTTCCTCCAGATTTAACTGCGGACATTGCGCGTGAACGTAATTTTACGGTAGACACCACGGGTTTTGAACACGCGATGCAACGTCAGCGTGAATTATCGCAGCAGGGCCAACAATTTAATATGGAACATGTATTGAAAGTTCATATTGGCAATAAAACAGAATTTGTCGGTTATGAGACGGGTCACGCCAAAGCAAAAATTACCGGAATATTGCAAGATGGTAAAATGCCGGTTACGCAATTAAAAACTGGAGAAAAGGGCGTTATTGTATTAGATGTTACGCCTTTTTATGCGGAATCTGGCGGACCTGTTGGTGATACTGGAATGATTTATTCCGACCATGCAAGTTTTCGCGTGAATGACACACAAAAACAAGGTGATTCTTATTTACATTTTGGCGAAGTGGAGTTGGGTGAATTAAAAATCCAGCAAGAAGTTAATGCTGCTGTCGATATGGAAAAACGTCAAGCAATTCGATTAAATCATTCTGCAACACATTTATTACATGCTGCATTACGTTTTGTATTGGGCGAACACGTGGGACAAAAAGGTTCGTTAGTTGCTGCTGATCGATTGCGTTTTGATTTTTCGCATCCGAAAGCCATGACTGCAGAAGAATTGCATAAAGTGGAACAATTGGTTAATGCGCAAATTCGCGCAAATCATCCGGCAGAAACAACCGTTAATACGCCGGAACAAGCTAAAAAAGAAGGTGCGATTGCTTTTTTTGGTGAAAAATATGGTGAACAAGTTCGCGTATTAAAGTTAGGGGATTTTTCCACGGAAATTTGTGGTGGAATTCATGTGAATCGCACAGGTGATATTGGTTTATTTAAAATAATTTCTGAAGGTGCCACTGCTTCTGGTGTGCGTCGAATCGAAGCGTTAACCGGAAAAGCCGCTTTAGAATATGTGGAACAACAACAGCAACAATTAAATGCGGTCAGTGAAATATTAAAAACCGAAACCGATAACATTAATCATAAGCTTAATCAGATTTTACAAGAAAATCGCAATTTATTGCGTGAGCTCGGAAAATATAAGCAGCAATATGCCAACAAACAAATCGATGATTTAAGTAAAAACATGGTTGAAGTTGGCGACATTAAATTATTAGCGGCACAGGTTAAAGATGTGGATCGTGACACTTTACGCAATACCTTAGATCAACTTCGGCAAACGCTCGGGAAATCAGCTATTGTTTTAGCGACCGTGCATGATGAAAAAATTCAATTGGTGGCTACTGTAAGTCCTGAGGTTTTGCCGCATTTTACTGCCGTTGAGTTGTTGAATCAGGTGGCACATAAAGTTGGAGGCAAAGGGGGTGGTCGCCCTGACATGGCCCAGGGTGGGGGTACGATGCCAAGCCATTTAGCAGAAGCATTGCATGCGTTGCCAGCATGGGCCGCAACAAAAATGGCAAAAAAATGACTTTAATAGTACAGAAATTTGGTGGTAGCTCAGTTGCAAATATTGAGCGCATTCAAAACGTCGCGCGTATTGTCGCTGAAACCCGAAAGCAGGGGCATGATGTTGTCGTAGTAGTTTCGGCGATGTTTGGCGAGACTGATCGATTAATCAAGTTAGCCAAATCCTTCTCACATATCCCAGGTCGGGAGTATGATGCGTTGCTAGCCACAGGTGAGCAGGTTTCTGCGGCGCTTCTCAGTATGGCTTTAGAAAATTTACAGTGTCCGGCTAAATCTTTTAATGCCGGCCAAATCAAAATAGTGACGACTAACGTGCACAAAAAAGCACGTATTGTCGACATTGATACCGAAGCGTTATTTAATGATATTAAAGCGGGTTACACCCCAGTAATCACTGGGTTTCAAGGTATCTCCCTGGAAGGCCAGATCACTACGCTAGGCCGGGGAGGTTCGGATCTGACGGCTGTTGCCATCGCGGCCGCACTCAAAGCTGATGAATGCCAAATTTTTACTGATGTGGATGGTGTGTACACATCTGATCCCAAAGTGGTACCCGAAGCCCGGCGCTTATCCAACATCACTTGTGAAGAAATGATGGAGTTTGCGAGCTTAGGCGCCAAGGTTTTACAAAATCGCTGCATCGAGTATGCAGGAAAGCATAAAGTACCTGTGCGCGTTTTATCTAGCTTACAGGCCGATGGTGGCACCCTCATTAATTACGCGGGTGTGGACCAAGAGAGCCCATTGGTATCGGGAGTAGCATTTGAGCGGCAACAGGCCAAAATCACCCTCCAGGGCGTTCTAAAGCGTCCTGGATTGATCAGTTACATCCTAAGCCCGATCAGCCAAGCACATATCGATATCGATATGATTGTGCAAAACTCACCGAACTCTCAAGGCCGTATGGACGTAAGCTTTACCTTAAGCCGAGAAGATTTTTCAGAGGCTTATGAGATCAGTGCTCGAGTGGCCGCTGAGCTTGCTGCTGTGGAATTGCAGGCGAACGATAAAGTGGCCAAACTTTCTTTGGTGGGCGTGGGGCTGCGCTCCCATGCTAGTGTCGCTTCCCGCATGTTGTCTGCGCTCGGTCAGGAAGGGATAGAAGTTTATCTGTTAACTGCGACGGAAATTAAGATTTCTGCCATTATTGAAGAGACTTACCTCGACCTAGGTGCCCGTGCTCTTCATGAGGCCTTCCGCCTAAGCCTGACCCAGCATTAACTTGCAGTTGATGATAATTTGACAAATACTGCAAAAATGTCAAAATGCTGATCTTTAATACTTTCTTAAGATTACAAGAGTAAACTTCAAGATAAGTGTTTTGTACTAAAATTAACAATATGGATTTTGTGAGCTGGAGACGGCTTATGGATAAATGGAGGTGATTAAGCTAAGGAGTTAAATATGTTAATTTTAACACGTCGTATAAGTGAGTCTGTTATTATCGGTGACAACGTAAAAGTGACGGTTTTAGGAGTTAAAGGAAATCAAGTGCGCTTAGGAATTGATGCACCCAAAGAAATCTCCGTGCATCGCGAAGAAATCTACGAGCGTATTCAACAAGAAAAACAAGGCAACACTGATACACCGGGGTCTAACCCGTCTAACGAGAAGCCTGAAGAGTAACAAATCCATACAACAGATACTAATATCTGTTATATGCGCGCGCAAAGTCATGTTAGCAACCCTAACATGACTTTTTTTTGCCTGCCAAATTTATGTAATTCATAGAGATTAATGATTTAATTTTCTAAACTTCGATGGTATTATTCCACTCTCTCTTTTGGAGAGATGGCCGAGTTGGCTGAAGGCGCTCCCCTGCTAAGGGAGTATGGGGCCAAAAACTCCATCGAGGGTTCGAATCCCTCTCTCTCCGCCAAAAATTGCGCGCACCCGTAGCTCAGTTGGATAGAGTACCTGGCTACGAACTAGGGGGTCGGGAGTTCGAATCTCTCCGGGTGCGCCATGTAATCAAAGACTTACTTCACAATTCGCCGTCCCCCAAATTTTGGGGTGGTGGGTGTACCAAGGAGAAGAGTCAATCATTCTGTTAAAATATAAGTATGAAAAGACCTCTCATTGAAACTAATCCCTATCTAAAAGATGCTGTTATGCGAGAAACATTGATTACTCGCTCAGTTCGATCTTCTTGTGGCGTTGAAGGGATTAAAGCATCGAGCCATCCTGTCCCTATTCAAATTATTCGAAGAAAAAACAAAAAAATTTATAAGACTAAGCTATAGATTGTTCTAGTAGCTTCTTAAAAATTTCTTTCATCGGTTCATAATCTCCATCTACACCTGCGTGAATGGCTTGAATATATTGTTTGAACCCTTTTTCATTTTGAGTTTGATCTATGCTCATAAAATTGAGAGGGGGTTTATTTGCTTGCATAACCATTAGATCCGAGAGTAGCCGAGCAGTTCTACCGTTTCCTTCACGAAATGGATGAATCACGATTAGTTCGACATGAACTATCCCTAGCGCGTTAGACAGTTCGGTGAGATTAGTGAAATGACAAGGAGTGTATTTTGCTAAATATTTTTCCTCAAAATTACGCATGGATGATTCAATATACGAAATGGCGCTGCGAAAGGAAAGCCGTCTTTTGACATTGTAACTGTGCGGTATTTTCCAGCACTAGGATAAATATCACCTAGCCATAACTCATGAATGTTGCAAATGTCTTCGGTGGAAAATCGATGGTCTGCATGGAATATATTTAACAATTCTAACTCTGTTCTTTTTAACTCTTGTTCTTCTAGCGTGCCCATGACATCAGCAGTTTTAATGCCAAGATAGTTTTTAAAACTTGATTTCTTGAATCAGGTTCAAAATCTTCATCAGATTGGAACACAGTAGCGGTCTGAGAATTTTAAATTCATATTAAAAAATTGCCCTTTAAATTAAGATCATTTTTGGATAGCTAGAAAATATTTACTTTAACCTGTAAACGATATTTTTCAAAATTTGGAAGCATAAACTTACCGTCGACTTCATGCGAGATAGAGCTAGAACGCTGTAGTATTTAGGCCAATTATTTGGGGGAGTCCACTATCCTTGATTTTTGATGATGGTATCATGAAAAATCAAGGTATAGGTAATTATCGGAATACACAGATAAGCAAACTTAATTGCTACCCCACCGCAGTTTTATCACTGGCGCTTGCACGGTTTCATTTTCCTGCTTCGTTTATGCAGGATGATTATCTCGGAATTCTGGAGCCTATTTCTAGGTGGGTTTTATTGATCGCGCACCATATTCCTGCTAAATCGCCACATATGCACGACCTCCTCGCGCCAATGATAGAGTGTTGTCTCCTTATTTATTTGCTTACATCTCCTTTGTCACGCTTTAAGTAAAATTCATTACTCGCAAAAGTAAATAAGTTTTGGAGATAGATAGAGGAATGCTCTAACCTTGAATCGCCTTATTGCAACAGTGCCTTTTATAGGGCAGGTAGCAATAGATATTTGAAATTATCTTTTCAAGTGAAAAATCGTTTGATCGTAAAGTCAAAGAACTGAAAATGTATAAAATACAGATCCATCAATAGTCCAACAATCTTTTGCATTGGTAACAATTGTGGCCACTGGAACTGGCATATAATGAAACATAGCTTGTATGCCAAAATGAGAAGTTAAATTATAATCAACCCCTGCGCCAATTCGCCAAAACAGTCTATGTAATTGATGCGCAGCATCATTGCCTGGAAGTGGCAATATGCCATTTAATGCAGCTGGAAATGGAATGCTTTCAATGCTGAGTTTACCGCTGCGATCCCAAAAATCTCCACCCAATGCGGCAATTAAATTAAACCTATCCCCTACTGGAACATAACCTCGCGCTTCAAGATAAGCATTTTTCATCGTGATCTTCGCAATAAGAGTATTTGAAACTGCTACGCTTGGGGTCGCAGTTAGAAATGCATTTAATGCAATTGTAGTGCTTTTATTAAAGTAGTTTGTTAAACCAAAAGCAAAACCAAAAAAATGACCGAATTTAGCACCAGCCTCAAACCCCAAGCCATTATAGTTCTGGGGTAATTTTCCTGCGCTCATAAAGGTATAAGCGGCACCTCCATGAAGATATTCAAATGTGTCAGCAAAGCTGGGATAATTAATATAAAAATAGCTATAATTTATTCCAATAAAAGGTTGAACAGCTGGCTGAGTCATTATTTCAATGCCACCCGCTATACCAACACTCGTGACAACTAGATTGAAAATAGCGTGAGACAAAATGGATCGAATTTTCATATTACTTGTTCATTCCATGTAACAAACGAAAATTATCAAATTCACCGTGGTTTGACACGGATAATCAAGTCATACTACCCCAAAAAAGCCACTTCTACCATCCCTGAGCCTAACCCAGACATTCATACCAATTTCAGCATCTTGGTTATTTATATAGAATTTGAAACTATTTTGGTTGGGCTATTTTCAAACCAACCAGTAGGGCATGCGTTTCGCGTAATTCTATTGTAGAAATCTGTCATCTATTAACACAATAATGCCTTTTTCGTTTCCGAACGAATTACTCGTCCTGCAGCTTGGATAGCTTTTGTCATGGGAGGATAAATATACGCATAATCAAATCCCGATTTATAAATTTTTTCATAATATTTTTTCATTTGCTCGCGTTCCCAATCAAAATTGGGGAGTGGGGGTCCTATCACAAAAGCCAACTATGATCAAATTACCGAGGTAATCGATCCCTTCTAAAATACACCATCTTGGACAGAAAGCGAGAGCATTATCAGATCCCAGTGTAGATATACCTGTTATAAACTTCAGCACTTAATGTGTTTATATTAAAAATCTAATAGTCGATTGAAAACCCGCTTCGTGTTTTTCTCATTAAATAACATTATTTCAGGGCCCGATATTCGAATAACAGTAACCGATAAATTGACTAAGCAATCATCTGATGTTAGTGGTAAGTGGGTTGTATTATTGAAAACGCTAATAATATCAGGAAATTCTGCAACTTCTTTTTCATCAATTAACACCTTATAAAATTCATTTATTCCATGTAGCACGACTTCTTTGTGATTAATGTCGTCGAATATTGTGAGTTTTGAATATAGAAATCCTTTTTGATTTATTGTTTCGTTTTTAACAATATCGCCTCGGGCAATGATCTTGGCATTCTGGTAGCTGCTATTTTCTTCAATAAATTTCAAAAAATTATCTAACTCTTGAATTGATTTTAGTTTTTTCCTGATCCAGGCTCCCATTTTAGCCGCGATCGTCATTGAATTACGAGCACAGATATTTTTAAAATGACGAACTTGTGCAGGATACATAAAGGTTGAAATAATTCCTGAATTTCCACAAATAGCACGAAAAATTTCTTCGGCTTTATGAGGGGCAGAATAAATAGAAATGTAGTCTCGTTGTTGTGTTAAACAATAAAACTTGAATTTTTGATTGGGTGGTGCTGTAAGACTAATTCCAGTTAAGTTTAATGAGGGAACTGCCCGGCCACACATGTCACCATCCACAATTGGCAAATGCATGTTTGTTGCTATTTTGAAGGGTAAAATACTATTCACGGCTCCAATCTCTAACGGTATAATTGCCGCAATATCATAGCCTAAATCATTTTTTATAAATTCAATAAATTCGGGAATATCGGGAAATATTTCTGATTCTCCAATTTCTGCAGACCCTACTGCGCCGTAGCCAATGATAAAGTCATTGTCGTCAAGATCATCAATGTTAATTAAACGCGGTTTAATACCTGTATTGTGAATTTCATCTGCTATTTGGTAGCCTAATTTAAGAGGGCCACCGCCGCCTGAACCTAAGATGGCACTTCCTAAAACAATATCAGGCAGATGAAGTGGTTCCTTGTTTTCTTGCCGTTTTATTTTTTTCTTTTTTTTCTCGTACCAAATTTTGAAAAATTGATGCGTTTTCGCAATATCTTGCAACAATTGCATACTATCTTTATTCGCCAAATGCACAAAGAGCGGGACTGTAACCATATCGGAGGTTTCAGGATGATAATGATGCGGTTTGATATTATGAAAAAAGTGGGACTCATAGGAAGGCAATGCTTTTATCTTCTCTAACCCAGAAATGTGATCCACAATCCCATTCTTGTAACTATGACAAAGCGCCATCCCTAAATTTTTATCAAACTTTATCTCAAATTTATTTTGCATGCTCCCATATAAATATATATCAATTAAACATTGATAAATATTTACATTTGAATATTTATTCACAAGTTCAGCAGCTTTCCCGCCGCCTAAGCGACCTGCAATTTCGATGGGTAATAATGCATTGGTATTGTGATCCCACAATACTTCAAAATGCACAGCACCATAATCAATCTTGGTGGCTTTAGTACTCTTTATTGCAAATGCGACTAAATAGTCTTTCACTTTCGGGTCTTGTATTTGAATAACATCTTCATAAAAAACTACACCGTGGCTATTTCTATTCTTAAGATATTTCCATATATCAACCAAGTAAATTGCGTTTTTATCTACGATTAAGTTAACAAAATACTCCACCCCAGTAAAAAAAGTTTCGACCACAGCATAAGGCGCTTTCTCACCAAACACATTTTTCTCTTGCAAAACAGCATCTAAGGCATTTCGTGCTTCTGAAAAATTCTTACAAATAAATACTTTATTTGTTGCTGCACCACGTGGGGTTTTTACTACCAAGGGACCTTGCCAATTTTGTGTAAATGCGAGTAATTCCGAAATGGATTTGCATTTCATAAATTGAAAGTTTTCAGGTAAAAGATTTCCAGCTAAAAATGCTTTGCGCATTGCATATTTATCTCTGCGGCAAGCGCTGGATTTGGGGTCATTGCCAATGAGGTTGAGCTCTTTCGCTATTTTATCGGCCCACTCAATAGCGGTTTCCCAAGCAGGTATGATAGCTAAAATATTTAATTTCTTTAATTCTTGTATAATTTCTTCTAAATTCGTGCGCTTCGAATTTAAATATAATGTGCGATATTGCTCATTAGTATCTTCTTCTTGGAATTCTTCTATAAGTTTTTTGTTAACGGTGTAGAGTATCACTACAGTGAGCTCTCTTTTTTCACATTCTTCTATGAATGGCTCACCTGATCCGAGTGGGTCAACTACGCAGATTGCTCGCATATCTCCTCACTTTATATTAAATCCAACCACCTGCGCATAAAATCAGAAAATTTGGTTTGTGATCCTTCTGAATAACATTGCTTCAGTCCTGACTCCTTTGGATTTTTTGTGATTAAATCATCATGTGGGTGGAGAAAAAATAAAACCGATGATCTTTCACTATCCTTAACCTCTTCTCTAGGTGGACTAATGACTTGATGCACTACTGGTTTTACTCGATTATTTGTAAATAAACCTAGATGTTCGTTGTAATTCACGACTAATAGATTTTTGACAGCAGGTACCGAGATGAGTTTTGCATCATGCTCGACTTGCAAACAAGTAAAACCATTTTCTGATGGTAATTGGTTATTTAAAGTAATAAATCCCATGTCTAAATGTAATTTGAAGCGATCACTCGTGACATTTTCCACTTCTGGATAGCATGCAAGTCGCACCGTTCCATCACCATTAAACATTTTTTTCCATTGCGGATCTTTTTTTAAATCGAGGATATCAATAATTTTTTCTATTAGCGTGGTTGAAATGAAATAACATTTTTTAAAATAATTATCCCAAATCTGTTTAAATTTTTCATTGGGATACAGATTATCTTCAGGTCCCCAAGAGTATTTTAGGATTGGATCTGCGATTCCATCTCTTTTTGCGTCATAATCAATGGATACCATATGTTCGCTATTAAATCCCGAAAATCCCCGAATAAGACGAGATAAACGAGGATGAATCATTTTTCTTCTATCCTCTTCTTTTTGGTCGAAAAATTGTCGTGTCACGTTGACGATGTCTTCTAATTCTTGTTCTGTAATAGGGTGATTTTTTAGGACAAGAATTTTTTCACCCGTTAAGGTTTTTGCTAGTAAATCAAGATCTTGATTTTTCAATAAACGCTCAAAATCTAGAACGATAACTTCTGGGGGAAGATCTTTTTCCGTAAACCACTTTAACTTTGAAAGCTTAATGGGTGGAAAGCGATATTCTCTACTGTCACAAACCGTGATCTCGGACTTTGATTGCAAAGATGCGGTTTGATGGGCTTTCTCTGACCTTGCTCGTAGTAAGTTCGTCTGATCTTTCATAGGGTTACCTCAACACAATCGGCGGCATCTGATCATAAAATGATCATTCTTAAAATATAGTCTTTATTTGGTCATGAGGGAAGTAAATTTAATTTAAAATAATTACTAATCAAAAACTTGATGCTATAAGTGTTTGTTTTTAAGCGACCGCGATAAGTTTAGTCTACATCTAAGAAACTACACTATTTTTCTAATCCACCTAGTGTGAGAAAAGATATTTGAAAAAGGAAGTAAAAGGAAATATTTTAGTTTTTTTGGCGTCGCTATGCCTCGCATTTTCGACTATCTCTACTCATATTGTGGTTCAAGATTTAAATCCAATTGTCCTAGCATTTTATATGTTCTTATTTACAATTCTATTCTTGTTCATTTTACGTTTGATGGTGTTTGGATATAAAAGTTTATCTTCCGTGATAAAGATTAGCTATAAAAATCTATTTTTCATAAATATAACCACAGCGGTAGATTGGTTATTTTATTTAATAGCACTAAAATATATTGATGGATCGTTGGTCAATGCTATCGTTTTTGGGCTTTTTCCGTTGGGTAATCTTGTGCTTAGTTTTAGTTTTTCCAGAATTAAATATCTTTTATCGTTTATTATTCTTATTTTGCTTTTTGTAATTGGAATTAACTATATCAATCTTAACCAAGGTATGGGTGAGCATTTTTGGTTGGCTATTTTTTATTGTATAATAGTGGGTATCGCTGTAGGAGGTGCATTTGTTTCAAAGTCATAGCTTTAATTAGTTTCTTTTGTTGAGAATGAGTGATGTTAGAAAAAATCTTTCTCATGGTCATGTACGTAAATAGAATGAATTTTTTTGTAAGCTTGATAAATTATCAAGAAAGAAGCCTGTAAAATCAGATTTTGTAGAGATTTTTACGATAAGAATCTAATATCTTATACATTTCTATTGCTAATTCGTTTTCGTTCATATTAATATTAATCTTTTTTATAAGTATTTAATCAGATTCAGTTAAATGATTTTCACTAATAATTTCTTTAATTGATTTTTTTATAATACGGCAACCTTCTGTTATGCCTTTTTCGTCAATGACAAGCGGGGGGATTAATTTAATAGTTGTACCAGCGACACCACCTGGACTAATAAGTAGTAATCCGTTCTTGATACAGCGTTCGACTAAAGGTTTTACTAGATGTTTGTATTTAACATTTAAATGTATGGCTTGAGCTAAACCTTTACCTAGTACATAACGAATAAACCACGGATATTCACCTTGCAGTTCAGTTAATAATTTTTTTAATAAAATGCCCATTTTCTCGGAATTTTCTACTAATTTGTGCTTCAGCAAATGTTTTATGTTTGCAATTGCAGCTGCACAGCAGATTGGATTACCACTATGCGTCGTATTGAAGCTACCTAACTCACAAAGATCAAAGAGATCTTTTCTCGCGATGACAGCAGATAGCGGTAAAGATGCACTAATACCTTTGCCTCCTGCAATAATGTCTGGGACAATTTGTAAATGTTCATAGGCCCATAATTTGCCGGTTCTTCCCATCCCAGATTGAACTTCGTCGGATATTAATAAAATCTTATTCGCATTACACCAATCCTGCAGATCTGCAGCATATTCAGGCGTTAGGAAAGCGCATGAACCCCCTTGATAAGGTTCAATAATGAAGGCTGCAATATCTTGCTCAATACCTTTAATTGCAGCGAGGGTATCTGCAAAAGTCTGTAATTCTGGTTCATAAGGACAAGTAGGAAAAGGGACTTGAACGGTTAATTCCTCTAAGACTTTTTTAGGTATCCAATATTTTAAACTTTCCGTCCCACCGATTGCGGTGGTGGCCATCATTTTTCCGTGGTAGGAGTTGTTAAAGGAGACAATGATTCCTTTATTTTTAAGAACTTTGTGTGCGTAAATTCGGGCGATTTTAATTGCTGATTCTACAGCCTCAGATCCTGTATTAAGAAAAGCAATTTGGTAATGGGGTGGCACTAAAGGATAGAGAGTTTCTAGTAATTCGCATCGTGGTTTGTTTGGGAACAGGTAAGTAGTGTAAATTCCGGTGTCCAGTTGTTCTTTAATCGCATCAATAATCTCTTTACAATTATGTCCGGAATTAGCGATCATAGCCCCGGCACAAAAATCAATTCGGGTGACTCCGTCTGTATCTGTGACGTGATATCCCTCAGCCTTGTCCCATATCACATTTGCTAAAAATCGAATAGCGGTAGGTTCATACTCATTAAGTACTTCTAAATATTCTCTCGTGTTTCTTTTCATCTGATTTAGGGGCCTAGCTAATGAAATCGCTGTACGATCCGATATCGCACATGATTATGGTTATAGTATGATCTCGCATGTATAAATAGTATGGTTATATTATGATCATATGTCAACTTTATCTGCCCCAATTGGGATCGGTATATAAATTAAAACCAATTAATTCAAATAGTTATATTACAAAATTAGCATCTCAAGCTTCCTGAGGATCGAGCTCGGATGTTCCAGCCAGACTACATACTCAGTTTAAGCTTTGTGAGCTAAGAGATTTACAAATTGACCACTAGCCATTCTTGTATTGCCTTTTGAGTCCTGCATTTTTTTCTATAAATATTTACTAAAAACAGCACGGTACAAAGATTAATTGACTAGGTGGAATGTAAAATACAGAATGGAATATATTCAATTGCAAAATAAAGGCTTATTAATGTTTACGGAAATGCTTGGTTTTTTCATTACCCTCTTCGCAGTATTAAATCCTTTAAGCAGCATGATTGTTTTCCTCAGCTTCACTAAAAATTACTCTCACCACGATCAGCAAAAAATTGCTATTCTTTCCAGTCTGTCCGTATTAATCATCCTTCTCGTTGTCACATGGGTAGGGGTATTTTTGTTGAATTTTTTTGGAATCACCGCATCTGCTTTTAAAATGGGTGGAGCGTTAATATTACTCATGTTCGGGTTGAAATTGCTGGGTGAAAAAAAATTGGATACTGAAAATTTGAGTATAGGTAAAATAAACGAGAATATCGCTGTAGTTCCCTTAGCTATGCCTATTATTGCGGGACCTGCTGCCATAGCGACAATTGTCAGTTTCGTGACGACGCACCCGGGTTTTATGGATCATATGGTTGTATCGTTAGTATGCATTTTTATAACATTGCTTTTATTTATTATTCTTTTTTTCGCTCCCTATATTGTTAAAGTAATGGGGAGGGAAGGTATCAAAGTATTTAATAAAATTATGGGAATGATATTGATGGCCATGGGAATGCAAATGTTTGTCTCGGGACTGAGAATATTATTACCGGGATTGGCGCATTAAACAGGCCTCTATCCTAGATGAATTTTTTATTTTTTATCTGTAATTATTCGAATGGCTTTATAAGTTCGAGAATCCATTTCCATCTCAGACATAGGAACAAGTTTTACTTCTACAGGCCATATCTCATGATTTAGCTCGGCCTGCGATAACATAGGAAGGTTTTTAAAAATAGAGCTTTTGATATCATCTGCAACAGATTTATTATTACAACTATTTAAATCCGCAGGCGCGATAATTACTATTATTTTATACTTATTGTTAGCGTTATTAATATTGAGTTGAAAGCCTATAGTTTGTTCTCCATAGGAACCTAGCGCCTGTAGAAAGTCTTTATAGCCTAAGATTGTATTGCCAATAGGTATTTTATCATCCTTAATAGTTTCTCTACCCATCAACTTTAGTTTTCTAAATTTTGAATTTTCATTTTCAACCCACATGGCACGATCACCCACTGGATATCGGATAATGGGTTGCAATCTTTTAGTTAAATTCGTTGCTAGTAATTTTCCGATTATATTGGGTGCTTGAATGAGGGCCCCCGTTTTTTCATCCACTATTTCTAGTATGGTATAACGACAATCGGTGCGGTATTCATTAATATCACAAGTTTTATCTGCATAACCTAAAAAACCAGAGTCGGTGCTAGCGTATGCATCCGAAGAAATAAGTATATTTGGGTACATTTCGCGAATATATTTTTTTTGTGCTTCGTATATCATATCAGCGGAATAGAGGATTGTTTTCAACTCAAGTTTGATATTATGTATTTTACAATATTGCAAAATTTGGATAATCCCATACGGAAATCCCATAAGTACATTAACTTTTAGATCTTGCATAATGGAAACACTATGTTCAATAGAAACATTTTTACCTGCGCCGATAGGTAATTCTAAGACGGTGAGAAAACCAGCTTGAATAATGTTATGCGTTAACAGCAAACTACCGTACATTCCTCCAGAAATAAACATATTAGCAAGGCGATCCCCATCACAAATAATACCGGTTTCGGATAATTTTAGGCATAATATTTTCGCAAAGAAATCCCATTCCTCTCGACTAAAAAAAGAAATTTTAGGTATAGCGGTGGTGCCGCCAGTTTTCAAAGCAATACCGCTTGGGTCAGCAGTAATCACTTTATTATTAATAACTGTATTTGCGTTCCAAAATGAGTTTTCTTCTATAATAGGCAGGTCCTCTAATTGAAAGTTTTCTTCTGAGATATTTTGATATAATTCCCTATAAAAAGGTGATGCCTTTCTCACGAATTTCACGAGCTCTTTCAGTGAATAGGTTTGTAGAAGGACATCTTTGTTGTTCTGCATATTTAGCCCATAAAGTTAATTTAGATGCTTAAAATATAGTAAAATTTGGTATTTTGTCAAAAATGCCTAGTCGAATATTAAATAATTTTTATTTTCAAGGCTCCAAATAAACATATTCTTTTATGAGCATTAAATCTAAGATTTAGTTTTTTTAGGAATACAAATTTTATAAAACCACAAGCACAGTGCTAGAAATACAATGGTACCTAAGATTGCTGCATAAGGCGCAAATGCTGGAGATACAACCATTAAAGCGTCTGAGCTACCAATAATTACAAAAGGTATTGCTAATATGACGCCCATTAAAGCACTACCGGCTACCATACCACAGGCTAGTAAAACTCCTCGTTGCATTGAAGCTGCAGAGGTCGCAGCATCATATTTTTTCAATGAGCGCTTAATAATATAATTGACGACTCCTCCGATAATAATAGGTGAGGTTACCTCTGGAGGTAAATAAATTCCTAAGCCGACTGCGAGTGCTGGAAGGCGATAATTTTTTCGTTTTAACAGTTCATCAGTAATGATGATAAATACGGCAATGCCGCATCCAATTAAAATCATATTCCAGTTAAGTTGGTGCGTAAAAACTCCTTTTACTACAGCAGCCATAATGCTAGCCTGCGGAGCAGCCAACATTTGAGTTTTATCCATTCCGGGGCGTGGAAAAACCCCTGCAATTCCATAAGCATGAAATAGTAAATTAAGTACCGGAGAAATCACTAGACTCGCTACTATCACGCCAACCCCAAGCATGACCTGCTGTTTCCAAGGTGTTGCTCCTACCATTTTTCCAGCTTTTAAATCTTGCAAATTTTCGTTGGCAATTGCTGCTATGGTGACAACGATGGTGGCGGCTAGAATAATAATTGAAAAAATATATTTAGGGTTTGCGACGTCTCCAAAAAAGCCTTGGTACATAAGAGTAATTAATAGTAAAGCCAATATTAATATACCGGATAAAGGATTATTGGTTGCGCCCACTAATCCTGTGAAATAGCCACAAATAACAGCTAACATAAATCCCACAATCAATATATATAATACGGTGCAGGTAGTAACAACTAATAAATAAAATAAACTGTGAGTTATTCGAAGCTCTAAGATCAAGTGAGCCAAAAAGATATAAATCATAATTCCAAATATAATGCTACAAGTTAATACCCAAAATATGCTGATGTCTTTTTCGGTACGGGGAACAAGCACCGGCTCATCCGCATCAATGTTTTTACTGACTAATTTAAGAGAATTACGTAAACCGATAAGAACTGGTTTTAATAAACTGATGAGGGTCCAAACACCCGCTACCAACATGTTGCCGACGCCCACAAATCTTAAATAATCTGACCATAGTTTCATTGCTGCACCATATGCGGGTAATTTCGTATCGATACCCACGTGCAGTGCAATCAACGGCAATACAATAAACCAACCAATTATAATCCCCACTAATAAAGTAATCCCGACCTCTACTCCGATGATATATCCAGCAGCTAACATAGCTGGACTAAATCCAACGCCCACACCAAATACACTTCCTGCAGTGAAACGCCATAACTGTATGGAGTCTGCAATAATTTTTAACCCCGTTTGAGATAGCGACACTAAGCTTCCAACCAGACCTCCATAAATTAAATTTTTTAAATGGGCACCTTTTTGGGCTGATGAAATTAAAACATTTCCGATAGCTGTGCCTTCTGGAAAGGCTAAAACTGGCATATTAAGTAGAATTCGGCGTAACGGTATTGAAAATAAAACTCCCAATAGACCACCCAGTAGTGTAACTATGGTCGATTCAAAAAAAGAAAATTCGTTCCACACCTGTAAAACAATCATGGCGGGCAATATAAAAGAAACCGCAGCAGCTACTCCTTCACCGGCCGAAGCTGCAGTTTGGATAATATTACATTCTAAAATGTTAGATCGTTTGAAAAATTTTAAAATGCTAATAGCCAAAACGGAAGCAGGAATAGAAGCAGAAATGGTAGCTCCAATTTTCAAGGCCAAATAAACATTCGCTGCTGCTAAAAGCGTAGCTAAAATGATGGCGATGATGATAGCTTTTAGGGTTAATTCTGGAAGTTGGGTGGTGGCTGGGATAAAAGGACCATTACTTGATTGATTCACGCGTTCCTCCTGAACATTGGAATTTCAAAGGTAATTCCTTCATTTTTAGCATTTTTTCTCTTCTTAAGTCAAATCTCCACCGCTGTTAGCTTGTAGATAATATGAACCAAGATATTAAATGAATGAATTTTAATTTATATTATTTGTATCACCAGTTTAATTGCCTTTGTCAAAATAGGATAAAAATATGACTGCAACTTCCTTAAGATCGTTATTTACGGGGACTAAACTCAATAATGAATTTCACCTTGATGTTGGAAAAATTAGTGGTAGTGAGGATTCGCATAAAATATATGTTGCAGAATATGGTAACCCTAAAGGCATCCCTGTTATTGTTTGTCATGGTGGACCTGGTGCAGGTACTCCGCCTTATTACGCTTTTTATTTCGATCCGAAAAAATATCGTATTATTCTTTTTGACCAGCGTGGTTCGGGAAAATCATCACCTTCTGGTTGCGTGATTGACAACACAACCCAATTTTTATTAGAGGACATGGAAAAAATAAGAAATCATTTTGGGATTGAAAAATGGGTGGTGTTTGGAGGATCTTGGGGAGCGACTTTAGTATTACTTTATGCAGAAAAACATCCTGATCATACCTTGGGAATAATACTTCGGGGAACCTTTTTGGCACGCGAGCATGATATTACCGCATTTTTACGCGAGGGTTGTCCAGCAGCCTTGTTGCGTCCCAATGAATGGAAAAAACTTACAACTGAGATAAGGGAATCACTAAAAGAATCAAATTTAAAGGTAGATGGAGATAATATATTAGAAGGATTATACAGTTTAATCACGCAAGCACCGCCCCATGTTCAAACTAAAATTGCCTCGTTAATGAGTTGGTGGGAATTGGGGTGTTCATATTTAAAAGCCGATATGAAAGAGGTAGAAGAGTGGAGCTTAGGCCCAAATGGAGTGAACATGGGCATAATAGAAATAACATATTCAAAGAAGAAATGCTTTATTAAGCCCAATCAGATTTTGGATGATGCTTATAAACTAAAAAATATTCCTATTTTTATTGTTCATGGAGAGTGGGATATCATCTGTCCGCCGTATCAGTCGGCTGAGCTCATAGAAAAACTGGAGTCGTCTCAGGTTACCTATTTTCGTACTACAGCGGGACATTCCGCAGCCGACCCTGAAAATCTACATTACTTAATTGAATCTACAGAGCGTTTAGCGAAACTACTGGGCTCTGACAGATAATGACCTAGGAAGGTTTTGGAACATCTATTCTAAATAAAGTTGTCGGCTGTCCAAGGATTTGGCTGTCGCAGACAATTTGTGCGTGGCGCCGTTGCCAGAAGCCATTCAGATTAGGATTTAAGGTGTCCCAAACGAGCGTGTTTGCTTGGTGTTTATGGCATATCTTCAAGGCCTCTTTAAAAAGAGCCGCACCAACGCCAAAACTTCTAAACTCCTCACAAACATAGAAAGAAACTAATTCCTGAGCCTTAATTTTGGTTTGGAAATCTATAGGGTAATTTAACAAAGCAAACATACCGATAAAATGTTCCGCATAACGCATGATATAGAAATGGTATTTTGGGTTGCGTATGAGTTTTTTTCTTTCATCCACACCAGGGAATCTTCTAATGTAACCCCATTTTTCTTCTGCCAGTGAAGCTGCCTGATCCCAATACTGAGTGTCTTCGTGCGGATTGAGCGGTTGAAAAGTGAGAGACTCGAGAAGTGAGTTGTTAGTCGGAAGAAACAAACCCATTTTATATTTAGGCATCCTGCGTACTCTCACATTAATATTTTATAGTCTGTGTTTATAGCTTAATTATTGCTTACAGTGCGGCTTTTTTATTTTAAGGCAAGAGGGTCAAAAACAAAAGGTTAAAAGCAAAAAATCCTGAGTCCACAAAGTAGCTGCTTAAAGATTTTTAGCAATAGATCAAGCCCGGCTTACCACATCGTTTGAATGCGCAATGCGACAATGTTTGCAGACTGATTGACGCCCGTATAAGAGGGTGTTGCACGTGCGAAAACATATTCAAATAATAATTTCGAGTGAAGACTGAGGTACCAATTTATGCTTGCGCCATAATCTCTTTCTATGCCTCCTACAATACCTGAGCTATTTAATGTCATATAGTCATACATAACTGAAAGTTCGAAAGCACCGTAATCATGCTGAATAGGGGTAATATTAATAAAGCTGCCATCTTTTAGAGAGAAGACCCTAGCTTCCCCTGTCAGGAAGTAGTTGGCGAGAACGAAATAACCGCCAAATGTAGGGCTGGGGAAACCTGCTTGTCTATGCACCCAAGTCCGATTATATGCCGCTATGAATGAAAACGAGCCTTTAATGGCTGCGACTTCATACGAATTTGCTAGAAAGTTAGTAGTATTCGAAAGATTTACCCCCACTAACGTGAAACCAAACCGGGGTTGGGCAATGGGGGCGGCGGCGAAAGCAGCAGTATTGCCGTCTGTTACATTAGGATTGACGCCCTGATGCCATAAAGCAGCATTCAACACAAAAAGTCGGCGGTCTTCATTGATTGGGGCATATAAAAAATTCCACATTGCAGAATTCAACATGCCTTTGTATTGCGGGCCTAACCGTCGACCGTAATAACCCACGGTGGTAGCAAAAGGTTCTTTGGAATAGGTCCACTGAGTACCTGCTCGATAGCCAGGTGTGAAAGCATTTTCAATTAAAGGGACTTCCAGAAATGAAAAATACGGTGTTGAGATTGAGTTTAAGAATGCATAAATTGGAGAGATGTGACCAAACTGTACGCTCAAATTGGAAAAATCATAAGAAGCTAAAATCTCATTCCATTTTCGGCCACCAAAATCATAGGCAAAAACAAATTTTAGTTTTTTAAAAAGAAGAATAGGAAATACAGTACGTCCTGCGCGCCAATTCGCCGAATCTGGTAAAAGTACGTTACCAAAACGCATAAAATCCGCTTGATAATAACCACCGGAGAAAAGTTGAAAGTTACCATCGCGTGAAGATATTAGAGGGGTTTTTGTATGAAGGTGTACGGGATGATAACCTGTGTCACTGTTCGAATCTGCAGCAAAAATATTAGGTTGAAAGATGATAAAAAAGAACGAAAAGACAATAAATAGTCTATTAAAATATATTTTATGCATAATTGGATCTTCCCCCCGTCGCGCATAAAAACAATACCTTGCTTAACTTTAGAATGCAATAAATAATCTTTTGTAATTTTTCACTTACTTGAATTGAAGCTGTAGGATCAAATATTAATTATGTTCTGTACAGATTTTTTGGTTTTAGATGGTTTCTTTGAAATATTTCAGTCCATTTCTTTCTGCTAACTGATAATTTCTTTGTTCAGCAACATATTTTTTAATAAAGTCGTAATTACCATCTTTAAATTTAACTAGGCAATTAAATGTTGGGGTAGAAAAGTGATGGAGATGAGGCAAATAATTTATCGCAATATTTTCCACAAAGGACGGGTCTTTGTATAAAGTAGAAAGTCTTAGATAGGTTTTATCTTTAAAAAACTCTTTAACCACCTTGCCAAAACCAAAATAAGCTTGTATTTGGTGCTTAGCGGATTCTTTAGTCCGTTTTTTTTGCTCTGCACTACCGAGCGCACAAAAATCAACATTACATTGGCAGAAGTTTAAGTGAATTTTCTTGTACGCTTGATAGAGATTCATATAAGCTGGTTTTTCCAAGAGCGTCTTTAATTCTTCTTCGTTGGGGATATATTCGCTGCGAAATCTTTTTAACGCAGACTCCAAGCTATCTTCTGGAAGAAGTTCGTAAATAGAATAACTCTTTATAAAATCGTATTTCTTTAACAAATTTCTAAAATCTGCAAGATAGATGTCTAAGTTCTCTGCTGAATTTACTAATGGAGTTTGACCAAGAATGAAATGTCCCTCGTGAACCATGTTGAATTCTAGGCCGTATTCATAAATTTCCTTAATTTCATTACACATGCTGACCATGTGTTTAAGAGATATATATTCGCCCATATCAATAGAAGGGCCGAGCACATAATCTGGATTCTCCACTTTTCCATGAAATGCAGGAATGACCATGATTATGGGCAAACGGTTTTCAATAAAATATTTTAATATATTAATTACTGCAGAAGATTCGAATACTTCATGATAGGGGTTTTTTCTATATGCATCTAAAATTTTGTATATTTTATTTGCTATTTCTAATTCGTTTTGTTTATTCATTACTTTTCTTTATAAAATTTAAAACCATTATCTTCCGATAAAATAAAGTTACGTTTAACGGCATCTTTTTTTGTTATAAAACCATAACCACCATCTTTAAATTGTGCAACACAATTAAATGAGGGCATTTCTAAATGGTTAGCCGGAATATAATTTAAAGCAATTTGATCTTTGACTGAGGGGTCTTTGTAAACCGAGGATAGACGAATATAATCTACGCCGGCAAAAAATTCTTTTAGCAAATTTCTAAAACCAATCCACAGCCGTAATTGTTGTAGAGCGTTGAATTCACCAAATTCGTTATAATTTTTAAACTTTTTATCCTGACTATCTTCATATTGTTCCTGAAAATTTGCGAGAATGCGTGCGAGATATTTTTCATATAAATGTTTATGGGTGTCGCTTTTAGCAACCAATTCACGAGTTTCTTCCAAGGTTGGTGCGTACTTACTAAAAAATTCTGCTCGACACTGGGGATTCGTATAGCCACTGGGAAAAAAATCCTGCAAAGTTAAACTTTTGATGTATGGGTAGGGTAGAAGCATTTCGCGCAATTTCGCTATGTATTCATCCATGTCTTTATCAGATTTCATGAGCAAGGTACCTACATAAAAATGGCCCTCATGCACCATAAATAATTTTACTCCAGGTGGATAAATTGCTTTAATCTCTTCGCACATATTCGAAAATAATTCGATCGCTAAGTATTCAGATAAGTCAGGCATGTGATCAATTACTAAATTTGGATTACTGATTTTGCCATGGCAAGCTGGAAACACCATAACTATTGGACTGTTCTCATTAATGAAATTTTCTATTTTATGAGAAATTACAGCAGAATCATAAGTAAGATTATCGGGATTCTTACGATATTTATTAAGAATCTCATAAATTCTTTTCGCTAACATGCGATTTGTCCCCAAGATTATTTTCCTCAATTATTTCTTGCACTGATTTCTCGATTATTTCACAACCCTTTTTTATTCCTGTGGCGTCGATAATGAGCGGAGGCACAATTTTAATTGTCGTTCCAGCAAATCCACCACCAATCAGCAATACGCCGTTTTTAATGCAGCGATCTAGCAGGGCTTTTAGTAAATGTTTGTAATTGATATCAATGAGGATGGCATAGGCTAGACCTTTCCCTAACACGTGACCAATAAACCAAGGATATTTGTTTTTGATTTTCATTAATGATTCATTTAATAAAATACCCATTTTTTCTGCATTTTCCACCAGCTTATGGTCTAACATATAGTGAATGTTTGCGATCGCAGCGGAGCTGCATATTGGGTTACCACTATGCGTGCTATTGAAATTACCGGGTTCACATAAATCAAATAAATCTTTACGCGCGCTCACCGCCGATATCGGTAGGCATGCACTCAAACCTTTGCCGGCAACAATAAGGTCAGGCGTAATTCCTAAATGTTCATAACCCCATAATTTACCAGTTCGCCCCATACCGGATTGTACTTCATCCGAAATGATGAGAATTTTATGTCGATCACACCATTGTCGTAATTCCTCACTAAAATCGCGAGGTAAAAATGCACACGAACTGCCTTGATAGGGTTCAATAATTACTGCAGCGATATCTTTTACATCGATATTTTTCTCATGAATGGAATTTAAAAAATCGTTGAAATTATGTGGTTTAGATTCATAAGGACAAGAAGGAAACGGAACTTGAATCGATAATGCTTCCTGCACGGGCATAGGAATCCAGTATTTAATACTCTCAGTTCCACTAATCGCCGTACTCCCGATCAGTCTTCCATGGTAAGAGTTATTAAATGAGATTACGGTACCTTTATTTTTTAATACCTTGTACGCATAAACACGCGCTATTTTAACGGCAGATTCCACTGCTTCCGCTCCAGTATTAAAAAGTGCGGTAAGATAATTGGGTGGTATCAAGGTGGAAAATAAGGATAATAATTCGCAGCGGGGTATATTCGGAAATAAATAAGTCGTATAAACGCCGGTATCCAACTGTTTTTTGATAGCATTAATGATGGCTTTGTTGTTATGGCCTGAATTCGCAATCATGGCACCGGAACAAAAGTCTACGCGCTTTTTACCATCCGTATCTGTGACATAATAACCATCCGCTGAGGCCCAGACGATGTTAGGGAGAAAGCGAATGGCTGCAGGCTCAAATTCAGTTAACATTTTAATATAATCTTGTGTTTTCATGTACTTACTCGGGGGATTAGCCGGGGGTGAATGAAACAGACATACTTTATATATAGTCTACAAACCAACCAGGTGCCACCTTTTTAAACTATTTAAATTTAAGGGTTTATTGACTTCAAGCAGCTGTGGAGAATTTTAGTTTTCAGGCGGCGATTCAAAAATAATTATCGCTTCGCGTTTTTTTTCTTGTTTTTGGCGGTGCTTTAACGCAGCGGTATATATTTTTAGACGCTTGCGTTCTTGCTCTACCACTTCGGTTGGCGCTTTATTAATAAAATTCTCATTTGCCAATATTTTTGATATCTGTTCAAGTTGATTTTGGAGTTTTTCGATATGTTTTTTTTGACCCACTATTTCGGTTTTTTCATCGATAAAATCGCCCAATGGTATATGAATTTCTAATTGATGATCCGTTTCCTCTGTATTTTGTGCGGTTACCCATTCGCATTGACCGATTTTACCTACTACTTGAAGGAAAGGAAGTAAAGAACTTAAGTATTCACGATCTTGCGAATTACCTTTATGAAAATAAAGAGGGAGTGCAGTTGCTGGATGAATATCCATTTTTGATTTAAGACTACGAATCGGAGTAATAATTTTTTTCAACCACTCTATTGCTTGTTCGGCATTTTTATCGATTTCTTCTTTATTGACCTCTGGATAATTCGTTAAATTAATAGAGGTCTTGGTCTTCGTGTCGCCGATTAAAGAGCATATTTTTTGCCAAATTTCTTCGGTTATAAAGGGCATAAGCGGATGTAAAAGACGCATTATTTTTTCTAATACTTCTAATAAAGTCAGATAAGTGCCGCGTAATTGCGCTGGAGAGCTGGTAGGGTTTGATAAATTATATTTGGCAAGTTCGATATACCAATCGCAATATTCTGTACGAATAAATTCGTATAGTGTACTGGCAATTAAATCGAAACGATATTTTTTAAAATATTGATGGACTTTTTTGATTGTATTTTGTAAAGCAGAGCGAATCCATCGATCTGGAATACTATATTCTATTGGTTTATTACGATCTAAATCTTTGTCTTCAATATTAAGCAAAGTAAAACGGGCGGCATTCCAAATTTTAATACAAAAACTGTAATACCCTTTAACGTGATCTAAATCAAAATTAATATCTTGCGAGTTTGTTGCTAAGGTGCAAAATGTAAAGCGTAAAGCATCGGTTCCATAAGACCGAATACCTTTTGGAAAATTTTTGCGAGTTTTGACTTCAATGATTTTTGCTAACTGGGGTTGGGAAATATCTTGGGTACGTTTTTTAATTAATTCAGACAATTCGATGCCGTCAATGATATCAATAGGGTCAATAACGTTACCTTTAGTTTTTGACATTTTACTACCATGAGCATCACGAATTAACCCAGTTAAGTAAACATTTTTAAAAGGTACTTTACCGGTTAATTTAAGCCCCATCATGACCATGCGCGCAACCCAAAAGAAAATTATATCAAATCCAGTAATAATAATTTGCGTGGGATAAAATGCCTTATAATTTTCGGTGACTTCGGGCCAGCCTAAGGTTGCAAAAGGCCAAAGGCTAGCAGAGAACCAGGTATCCAAAACATCTTCATCCTGGGTAAGAACGACATCATCAGGGATATGATTATTTTCACGAATTTCTTTTTCGGTGTGTCCCACATAGGCTTGACCTTTATGATCATACCAAACGGGAATACGATGCCCCCACCAGAGCTGCCTGCTGATACACCAATGCTCAATATTTTCTAACCAATGTAAGTAGGTTTTGCCCCAATTTTTCTGAATAAATTTCGGGTTGTCTTTTTTAAAAGAACTGATGGCGGCTGCAGCAAGTTGTTTCATATTAACGAACCATTGGTTCGTTAAATAAGGTTCGATAATACTGCCAGATCGATCTTCAATTGGAACCGTGATACGTTTATTTTCGACTTTTTCAATTAAACCCTGAGCTTCGAGTTTTGTGACTATTCTTTTACGGGCTTCGAAGCGATCTAATCCTTGAAACTCTCGAGGGCCGTTTTCATTAATTTTAGCGTCTAAGGTGAAAACATTAATAATCGGCAGATTGTGGTGTCTACCAATTTCATAATCAATAAAATCATGTGCGGGAGTAATCTTTATGCAACCTGTACCTGACTGAGGATCAACAGATTTATCCGCAATGATCGAAATCGTGCGTTCGGTTAAGGGTAGGCGAACATATTGTCCAATCAAATGTTGGTAGCGTTGATCTTCAGGATGCACCGCGATTGCAGTGTTTGCGAATAACAGTTCAGGACGTGTGCTAGCTACAACTAAATATTCATCGCTGTCGACTAAAGGATACCGAATATGCCAAACTTGTCCGTCGACCTCAACTTTTTCCACTTCAAGTACTGATACAGTGGTCAATAAGCTGGGATCCCAATTTATCATTCGCTGTCCTCGATAAATCAGGCCTTCTCTGTACAAGCGAATAAAAGCTTCTCTAGTGGCTTTAGATACCCTTTTCCCCATGGTAAATCGAGTATGCTCCATATCCAGCGATATTCCCAAACGGCGCATTTGCTGATGAATAATATTGCCGAAATGCTCATGCCAATGCCAAGCTTCTTTAACAAAAGCCTCACGACCCACTTTTTGACGTGTTTTTCCCTGTGCTATTAATTGGCGTTCAACCAATATTTGGGTAGAAATACCAGCATGATCGGTTCCACTTTGCCAAAGGATATTTTTTTTTAACATGCGTTGATAACGGATTAAAACATCCATTAAAGTCTGTTGAAATGCATGGCCAATATGCAGTGTTCCCGTGACATTGGGTGGAGGTAGCATGATGCAATAATTTTCCCCTCCCTCCCTAGGCTTGGCTAATTTGATTTCCTCCCAAAAATGCGACCACTGTTGTTCGATTAGTTTAGGATTATATTGTTTATCCATATCCTCTTGCACTTTGGGTTAGGTAAATTTCTGAATCTACGCCATTTTTTGGGAGCGAGAGATTGCATCAAATATTTGAAATCGGTAGTATCTATTAAGAATAGCAAAAAAAAGATATTGCGGGGAAAGCGGAGTATCAATGGACATGGAGTAAGAAAATTAGTAAGTGGTTATTAGGTATTATTGCTTTATTAAATATATTGTTGACGCAGTTCGCAATCGGTTTGTATTTGCCCTCACTTCCTTCAATGACTCATGTCTTTCATACTACTTCTACTTTAATGCAATTAAGTTTTACCTATTTTATGTTTGGGTTAGGAGTTTACATTGTCTCTTACGGTTATTTAACGTTTAAAATAGGCTTTAAACAATTAATCATTTATGGGAATATCCTTTTTATAGTATCAACTATTTTAATCATTTTGACGCGCAATATTCACATGTTATTAATTTTGCGTTTGATACAAGGTTTGGGAGCGGGTTCTGGTTCAGTGTCCGTGGCTACTGCGTTAGTTCGAACCTATTATGATGTCTCTTTATTTAAAAAAATATTTTCTTATGTGGTCGCTGTGGGAATGTTGGGCTCGATGATCGCGCCACTTTTTGGTGGATATATACAACATTTATTTACGTGGTTAGGGAATTTTACGTTTTTACTCATTTTTGCGTTGCCGTTAGTATTCATCACATTTTTGTTTTTTCCGGAAATCAATAACCCTACCCGAACTGAAGGCTCATATTTTAAAGAGTTTTTAAAAAATTTGATAAATAAAAATTTCATAACTAACATAATATACTCTATTCTGATTGCCGCTATAATGTCCGCATTCACTATTGCGATGCCATTCTTATTGCAGGGCTACTTTGCATTTACGCCGGTTGGATATGGATGGATAATCTTTCTATTAGAATTAATTATTAGTTTGGCTGCTTATCTAAATATTTTAATTCTGAAACGTTTTACCTATGAGTCAATTATTCCCGCCAGTTTGTTTGTTTCTACTCTGGGCGTATTAACATTGTTGTTAGCGAGTTATTTTGCGGATGATTCTGTTTTTTCGCTTATTATTCCACTTGCATTTATTTTGTTGGGTATTACTATCTTGTACCTTAATTTTGTGAGTTTGGCTTTCGAAAGTGACGGATTATTTGTTGTTTCTGCAGCCTCTATATTTGGTATATTACAAATTGTTGGCAACACGGTAGCATCATCTATAATGGCAGTTTTATCGGAAGAAAGCCTGATTCCCTATGCATGGCTAACGGTTTCATTATTTTTAATAATGCTTTTGCTAATTTTTATTTTTCATAGAAATTATTTTATTTTCAAACAACGAAAAATTAATTAATGCTCGCGTTGCTGACAAAAAGTTTCTTTGAAAGTGAAAGTTAATATTAAAGCGATCAAGACCACTATGGGTAATACAGATAGAGCATGTTGATAACCTTTTATGGAGAAGACCCGTATATCTTCAGCCATAGTTCCAGTCCAGTGGTGTTCTAAAATAAAACCAATCATGGGTTCAGCGATAGCACCGGTTAGTCCATTGAACATATTCATAAATCCAAGCGTGGTTCCTGCAAATACAATTAAATTCATTTCACGAATGAGCGAGAAACTTAATAAAAATGAGCTGACAAAAAAACCTAATAAAAAGCATAAAATGGATAAAATGATTGTTCCAAGAGAATGCCCATAGATCATTACCGCTAAAATCACAAATGCGATGGCCGTGCCTATACGCAAAATAGGTAATCGTTTACCTTGTACCTCCGATAACCATCCAAACAGAGGAGCGCCAATAACGAAACCGACAAAAATAAAAGTGATCGCATTGCTGGCTGATTGACGCGAAAGATGATGTACAGTTTCAATAAATGTGACGCCCCATAATCCACCTAAAACCATAATGGGACTAAAGACTAAACCACTATAAATGGCTAGATACCAATTTTTTGGTTCTTTTAAAATAATGCTTAAACTAGACCACGAAATTCGTTGTTTAATGGTCTTTTGTAGGATGACATAACGATTCATGGGAATAGTAGCAAGCCAAAAGAGCACAGCTAAAATTAACCCTAGTATTCCTGTAAGAAATAAAACATTTTGCCATCCTTCAAAATGAGTAATAGCGTAATTAAGCGGTGCTTGACCCGTCATCGCGCCTAACATTCCAATAGCCATCATACTGCCAATCATGAGAGAAAAATAACGAGTTGGAAACAGCATGGTAATAATTTTCAAGCAACCAATGGCTCCCACTGCAGCACCCGCACCTGTTAGCGCTCTCGCGAGAATAGCAATGCTAATGACTGGAGAAAGAGCAAAAATTAAGGTCCCGACTGCGCATAAAAAAATAAAAACGGTAATCACTATTCTGGGTCCCCAATGGTCCAGCATCATGCCCAAGGGAACTTGCATTACCATATAAGCCAGAAAGTAAGCTCCTCCTAAAATTCCTAAGCTGGTGCCTGAGGCATGAAAAAATCTCATCAGATCCTGGTTCATCACATTGGGCGCGACTTCGATAAAATATTTATAAAAAATGTAAGCGGATGCAATTAACCAGATCGTAATGGCATAGAAAGGATTGTAACGGTGAATATCCTTATTTTTTAAGGAGGGTGCTGAATCCATTTTTTCTCAATATAACAATATTTAATGAGGATTATAGGCAATTTTCCCAATAAATGCTTGGTATATTTATCCTAATCAGTGGTTATCTAAAACCTAAAATGGAATGACAAGGTTGAATAGAATTTTTCACGTTTAACTGAGTAGGTGTGAGATTTTCTGCACTCGCATTCAATTTTTCCAATTGACCTATCCAAAAGGTATAAAGATACTGATTAATTTGTTGCACGGTATCAGATCTTATCTCATTTTCAACATACGCTTGAATGATACCTTCATTATAAGCCTGTATTGCCTCGGTTAAACCATTAGTGTCGGTCAATAAGATAAATTGAGTGGGTAAATTAAATTTTTCTTTGGCAAGGCGACAAAATTCAAGACTATCCATTTCTACTAAATTTTTAACAATAATGGTGACCACAATTTTTTTCAGATTTTTTGGTGAAACGTATGGATGCATTTTATTTTTATTTTGGCTGAGATATTCAAATGCCTGTATTGGATTTTGTTTCAGCACAACAGAAAAACGATGATCCATTTTTTCTGCTAAACGATTTAGGAATTTACGGTCACTATCCAGAATCAATACAGTAGGGTGATATAGTGTGGTAATGCTCATTTTTTTGTCCTCAGCTCACGATATTTTCAAAGTCTATTGGTAATATTTTAACCAAAAGAGGGTGACCGAAATATCAGCCGACGCGGACAATTATTGTGCGAAATCGCCCACAAAGTAGCTTGGTGTAGCCCGGATCGAAGATCCGGGACGTATTTGGGCAAGACGTTCCCTGGATCTGCGATCCAGGCTACGATAGGAGCGACGTACAAAAATGTTTTAAAATTAACACCTTGTAGCCTGGATCGCAGATCCAGGAGGTTATACAAAATAGCAAAGATATTCCTGGATCTGCGATCCAGGCTACGATAGGAGCGGTGTACAAAAATGTTTTAAAATTAAAGCCTTGTAGCCTGGATCGCAGATCCAGGACGTATTCGGGTAACGACACTCCCCTGGTTCTGCGATCCAGGCTACATAACAGTAAGAATCTAACTGTTTAAATTCTGTACATTAAAGCCACTGTATCCTATACTTTATTAGACCCCCCTGGACACTTACCTATCAATTTAGGAGCAAACCCATTAATTGTTGAGTAAATAGCTTATGATGAATAGTCAGTCTTTTAAAAATTCAGAACCTTCATTAGTAGATGCAGGTAATATCAATCGCGACGACAAAGGCTATCCTAGCAATTTAACAGAATCTTTTCTTCGAACAATATCTTCTTCTAAAGCGGGTATTCATTTTTACTCCGAGCCTAAAACGATTTATATGTCTTATGCTGAATGGGGTTTGAATGTAAAAAAAATACTAGCCGGGCTACAGAAAAAAAATCTTAAACCAAAAACCATTATTTTATTGCAGATCGAGGATCAAATTGATTTACTAAGTACTTTTTGGGCTTGTATTTTAGGAGGATTAATTCCTTGTATTGTTGCGACACCTAACATTGATGAAAAATCAAATGCAATTTTAGAAAAAATCATTGACACCTGGGAAGTGTTATCTAAGCCGCCTGTAATTATGAGCGCAGACGTTGCTCAACAATTTCATAAATTGCAATCTTCGTTGCAAGAAATGCAAATTATTAATTTTGAAAATTTGGATACCAGTGCTCCCAGCGAGAATTTCCACATCCCCCAACCAAATGATATAGCCTTCATTCAACTTTCTTCTGGTAGCACCGGTAAATCAAAGGCTATCCCCATGCAGCATCAAGGATTAGTGGATTGCACGATTAATTGTGAACAGCAATGCGAAATGGCTAATAATCAAATTTCTTTAAATTGGATGCCGCTCGATCATGTTGGTGGATTAATGGTATTTCATATTCCAGATATCATTGCAGGTAATTTAAATCTTCAAGTGACGACCGAGTATATTTTACATGATCCATTACGTTGGCTCGAGTTAGTAGAAAAAAATAAAATCACCCGGACTTTTTCACCCAATTTTGCTTTTAGGGTTATCGCGGATGCGTTAGCTGAAACCGATCGCAAATTTGATCTTTCAACTTTGCGCGGCATCATGAACGGTGGAGAAGCATGTACGATAGAGACTATCGAATTATTTTTAAAGAAAACAGAACCTCATAATTTATCAGCGGATGCCTTAATTTTAATATTTGGAATGGCTGAGATATGCACGGTATCAACGGCTAATCGATATCAAAAAAATACGGCATTTCAGGCCGTGCTTAAATCCAGCATTAAAGATCAATTGCAGTGGGCTGACGCAAATAGTTTAAAACAGGATATTACTTATTTCGCAAATTTAGGCAATCTTTTTCCAGGATTTAAAATGCGTATTGCGGACGAACAACAAAAAACGCTTCCTCAAGGTTGTGTTGGGCATTTACAATTTTCTTCCAGTCGTGTCACGCCAGGATATTTAAATAATGATGAAGCTAACAAAGAAAGCTTTTTTTCAGAAAATGGTGAACGTTGGTTTGATAGCGGGGATTTGGGGTTTATTAAAGATAATCAGCTGTATGTGACTGGTCGAGCAAAAGAACTCATTATTATTCGTGGAAAAAAATTTCCGCCTCACGAAATTGAAGAATTGGTAAATAGCTTGCCTGGCGTTGAGCGAGGATTTGTGGCTGCTTGTGGAGTCTCATCAGAAGCAGCTGGAACAGAAGGATTATTAGTTTTTTATGTTCCGCAAAAATTTGATGCAGACCAGTCGAGTATTATAGAAAATATCGAAAAGGAATTATTTATAAAATTACATGTTACTCCACAACAGGTTATTTTTATTGAAAAGCATGTTTTTCCTAAAACCACCAGTGGAAAGATACAGCGTACGAAATTAAAGAAACTATACTTAGAGGGAAAAATAACTCAACCAGAAATTAAAAAAGTTTCTGTGCAGGAAGACTCTGCAACCAGTAAACCTTCCGATTCGCAATCAGTTAACGCAGTTCTTGAAATTTTCAAAAAAGATTTGCATAAAGAAATCGATCCCAATAGATCATTTTACGATCTTGGAATTGACTCTATTAACATTGCCACGATTCATACCCATCTGCAAACTTTAGTAAAGCATAAAATTCCTATTGCTATATTTTTTCAATATCCGACGGTGAATAGCTTGGCTAAATATTTATATCCTCCAAAAACTAGTAAAATAGCTAGGAAATAAAATGGTTGCCACAAGTGATGATAAAGAAAAAATTGCAATTATTGGAGTATCCATTCGATTTCCTGGGGCTAATGACTTAGATTCTTTTTGGAATATTATTAAAAATGCCGAAGTCAAAACCAGGCGTTTTTCAAAAGAAGAATTACAAGAAGCAGAAATGAGCGATGAAATCATTGATAATCCCGATTTTATACCTATTTGCGCAGCCTTAGAGGGTGTGGAATTTTTTGATGCTGAATTTTTTAAAATAAGTAAAAAAGAGGCAGCATTGATGGATCCTGCGCAACGCATATTTTTGGAATGTAGTTATCACGCATTAGAAGATGCAGGGATGATTGGCAAGGTAAAAGAAAAGCAAGTGGGTATATTTGCAGGTTGTGGTATGACTTTATATGGATTGAATTCTTATTTTTTACATAATGTTTATCCTTCACTTTCACACGTCGAACCACTTGATAATTTACAAGCTGCAGTGGGTAATCAAGTCGATTTTATTGCGACGCGGGTGGCTTATCGTTTGGGTTTAAAAGGCCCAGCGGTAACCATGCAAACGGCGTGTTCAACCTCTTTAGTCCTTGTGCATTTTGCACGGCAAGCCTTATTGAGAAAAGAAATAGATTGCGCGCTGGTTGGAACTGCCGCGGTTAATACCCCAGTTAAAATGGGCTTTTTTTATAGACCCGGAAGTATTTTATCGAGATCAGGACAATGCAGGCCCTTTGACCAAGATGCAGATGGTGCAGTTGGAGGAAATGGTGTTTGTGTTTTAGTATTAAAATCAGTTGAAAAGGCATTGGCAGACGGAGATCGAATTTATGCAGTTATTGCTGGATCAGCAGTAAACAATGACGGAGATTTTAAAGCAGGATTTGCAGCGCCAAGTGTAAATGGACAAATCAATGTAATCCAAGCTGCTTTAGACGATGCCGGGACCACACCTGATCGGCTTGGCCACATAGAAACGCATGGTACTGCAACCGAATTAGGCGATGCAGTCGAAATTCATGCCCTGCAACAAGTATTTCATCAAAATGGAATAACTCAAAAAAATAGTTGTTCGTTAGGATCAGTTAAAGCGAATCTCGGACATTTAGACACCTGCGCGGGTTTGGCTTCGTTTACGAAAGCATTATTAATGCTTAATTATCAAAAAATCCCACCCCAAGCAAATTTCTCTTCACCACTATCTCATTTGCGATTAGACGAGAGTCCTTTTTATATCAGTAAAGAATTGCATGCATGGCCTGAGGATAAGTTCCCACAAAAAATTGGAGTGAGCGCATTTGGATTTGGTGGTACAAATGCGCATGTTATTTTAGAAGCTTTTGCGCAACCTCGAAATGATAATATTGCTTCTATTGCTGACGAAGAAAAATTAATATTTTTATCTGCGAAAAATCCTGATCGATTAAAAGTACTGTGCCAAACTTATTTATCTTTTCTAGAAAAAAATCCTGATATTCGAATAGCAAATGTTTTTTTTACTAGCATTCGAGGGCGACAACATCATCCACAACGTCTAGCCTTTTTAGTTAAGGATCCACACTCCTTGCAAACGGAGATAAAAAAATATCTTGATGGTGAGAATACGAATTCTACTTTTCATACTATGTCGCAAGCTACAGATGGAAAAATAGCTTTTTTATTTGCGGGACAATTTAGTGAATATTCAGGAATGGCACGACAATTTTACGACAATTTTCCTGCTTTTCGCGATGTTATTAATCGCTGCGAAAGAATATTTAATAAACTGACGGGTAATAGTTTATTGCCTAGTTTATTAGAGTCAAATCAACAAACCGTGCTGCCCACGAATATTTCCCAGCCTGCAATTTTTGCTTATGAGATGGCCCTCACAAAATTATGGGATGCTTTTGGTATTCAGCCAGATTATGTGATTGGGCATAGTTTAGGAGACTATGCAGTTTTTTGTTACGCGGGGGCGTTTTCTTTGGAAGAAGGAATGTATATCACCACCAAACGAGGTGAGTTAATGCAAAGCACGGAAGAAGGATTAATGTTAAGTGTGTTCACTGACCGTGGCACTATTGATAAATATTTACAACAATTTCCTCAAGTTTCTTTAGCAGTGATTAATGGCGAAACTCACTTTGTACTTTCGGGCAGAACAGCGGAAATAGAACAACTAATAAAGGTGTTAGAAAATGCTGAAATAAAATGGATTAAATTGCCTTTTACGCGCGCTTTTCATTCCAATTTAATGCAGAGTATCCTGCCCGAGTTTAAGTCTGAATTAGCCCACATACAATTTAAACCGTTAAAAATTTCAGTCATTGATAATGTAACGGCAACTCTTTTTCTACCAGACACTATTCCTCCAGCCGATTATTTTGTCACGCATCTTACACAAACCATGCGATTTAAAGAAGGCTTAGATAAGCTCTTTCAAGAAGGCTGTAACACTTTTATCGAGATTGGTCCACAAACCAATCTTTCTCGCTTAGGTCGTTCGATTAAACCAGAATATCAGTGGTTATCTTCACAGTCTCGCGATGGCCACAATATAAAAGAGTTTCTCGTAACTTTAGCAAAATTATATTGCATGAATATTAATGAAATTAATTTTCAACCTTTATTCGAACTCTGGGGTGGACAGATTATCTCTTTACCGAATTATCCTTTTTTACCAGAAACACATTGGATAAAGGCTAAAAAATCTTCCAGGAGGGCAGCATGACAAAAGATCAAGTCGTCGAAATCGTTATCAAATTAACGGCTAATCAATTAAGCATGGATCCGGCAAAGCTTTCGCTGAAAGATCCAGTCTTAGGTATCGGAGCCGATTCATTAATGATGATTGGTTTGATACGTGAATTTGAAAAAACATTTAACGTGCGAATCAAATTACGCGAATTATTTGAGGAAATAAATACTTTTGAAGATTTAGCAAATTTAATTGTTTCAAGAATCGCACCTACTGATCAAGCTAAAAAGCCAGAGGTAACGCCGCCGACTCCAACACCTTCGCCAGTTACTAAACCAGAAATAACACCTCCAACTGCACCTCCTTCGTCTTTGCCAGCAACGGATGCTGCATCAGGTAACGCTAATCAATATGAAAATTTAGCTCAGCAATTAAAAGACATTGAGAAGATGTCGAGTGAACTTAAGCGTCAAATGGAAAAATTGCAATCGGGAGAACCGCAAAAATCTGAGAAAACGGCAGCAGGAACAGATTCCTTGGCTAGTGCAGAGTCTTTCACTCGCCAAGTTATGCAACGTTATGCGGAAAAAACTAAAAAATCAAAAGAAATTGCGCAACGTTATCGTGTTCCTTTATCTGATAGTCGTGGCACTGTGGGTTTTAGAAAAGAAACCAAAGAAGTGGTTTATCCTATTGCGGCAGTAAAAGGTAAGGGGGCTTACATTGAAGATGTAGATGGAAATCGGTTGTTAGATCTCACCATGGGTTTTGGAATTTTATTATTTGGACATGAGCCCGATTTTATTCAAGAAACATTAGCGCGTCGTTTAGAGCAAGGTATTTTATTAGGACCACGTCATGAAGATACCGGTAAAACTGCTGAATTATTATGTAAAATAACAGGCTTTGATCGAGCTGCTTTCGCCACTAATGGAACTGAGGCCAATTCGGGTGCTGTGCGTTTGGCAAGAGGATTCACGAATAAAGATAAAATTGTGATGTTTAAAGGCTCTTATCATGGGCATTTAGATTTATTTTGGGGGCAGACTTTAACGGATTCTTCTGAATTAAAAACCATTCCTAGCGTACGTGGAATTCCACAAAATGCAGTTAATGATCTTATTGTTTTGGAGTATGGAGACGATAAAAGTCTAGAAATAATTAAAAATATGGCTGATCAAATTGCTGTAGTTATTGTAGAGCCGGTACAAAGTCGTTATCCGCATAAGCAGCCGAAAGAGTTTGTACAAGCGCTGCGAAAAATAACAAGTGAAAAAAACATTCTTTTAATGTTTGATGAAATGCTTACTGGATTTAGACCGCATTTAAAAGGAATGGCAGGAATGTGGGGAATTCAGCCTGATCTTGCGACTTATGGCAAATTACTGGGGGGTGGATTACCGATTGGTGCTATTGCCGGTCGAGCGGATATTATGGCTCTAATCGATGGTGGTATTTGGCAGTTTGGCGATGCCAGCGGTCCTGAAGAAGAAACCACTTTTTTTGGTGGTACTTATATGCAGCATCCGTTAGTCATGTCAGTGGCCTATGCGGTTTTATCTTATCTCGAAAAACATAGTCCAGAATTACAAAATAATTTAAACCAAAAAGTGGCAAGAATTGCGAAAGAAATTAATGATTTTTGTGATGCACAAGGCTATCCTCTGCATATTAATCATTTTGGTTCTTTATTTTTATTCGAAGGCCCAGCCGCTACAGAAATTTTATATGATCTTTTAGCATTGGAAGGAATATATATTTGGGAATGGCGAAAATGCTTTTTATCCACTGCGCACTCTGATGCAGATGTGGAATTTATTATTGCAGCAGTTAAACGGTCTTTGGAAGCGATGGGATCACATGGTGTAATTAAAAAAAAAATTAACTTAGCTCAGGAGAAAATAAGTCTCACACCAGAAATACCCACTCAAAAAGCTCCAAAATTTAGCGTTTACTTTTTTGGTACTTATCCTGAAAGCAGTAACGCAAAAGAACATTACGAATTTGTTATTCAAGCCGTGAAATTTGCAGATGCCAATCAATTTCATGCGGCTTGGATACCAGAACGTCATTTTCATGCCTTTGGCGGAATTTTTCCTAATCCATCCATTTTAGCAAGTGCTCTATCGCGAGAAACTAAGCAAATTCGCCTTAGTTCGGGCTCTGTCGTTTTGCCCTTGCATAATCCGATCCGTGTAGTGGAAGAGTGGTCTGTTATCGATAATTTATCTTCGGGTCGAGTGCAACTCGGTTTTGCTAGCGGTTGGCACCCGAATGATTTTGTATTTTATCCTGACTATTTTGGCAAACACAAAGAAATTATGTTTCAACACATCGATACTTTTAAACGTTTGTGGCGTGGAGAGAGCATTCATGTGGCAGCTGGAAATCAGAGCGAAATCGATATTAAAACTTTTCCTCGTCCTTTTCAAAAAGATCCGCCACCCCTTTTTATTGCTATCGTAGGAAACAAAGAGAGCTACATGATGGCAGGACAACATGGCTTAGGAGTAATTACGAATTTGATGACGCAGTCGATAGAGGACCTAAAACAAAGTATCGAGCTTTATCGTAAAACCCTAGCGGAATCTGGCTCGAATTTTAAAGGTTGGGTAGTTGTTTTATTACATACCCATTTAGCCACGGATTCAAAAATTGCAAAAGAGGAAGCCTTTAAGCCTCTATGTGAGTATTTAAAATCATCCTTACATTTATTGGATAATACGTTAAATAGTTTGGGTTTTAAAATTGATTTAAAAAATACTTCTCCTGAAGATGTGGATTTTATGCTGGAAAAAGCCTACCAACATTATTTACATGATCGATCTTTGATTGGTACAGTAGACGAAGCAAAAAAAGTTATTGATCAACTGACTGCAATTGGGGTGGACGAAATAGGTTGTTTCATTGATTTTGGTTTGCCTAGTGATAAAGTGATGCGTTCATTAACTTTGGTCAATGAGTTGAAAGGACGTTATACGGAAAAAAAGTTGGATAGCGCGAGTGCAGAGATAGTTAATGAAAGTGGTCCTTTAACGCCAGGACAAGAAGGATTGTGGTTTCTCGAAAATCTTTTGCCTGACAAACATAATATGCATACAGAGGTTAAAGCCATTCATTTGCGTGGTAAACTCGATGTAGAGAAATTAAAATATGCATTATCAACGGTTATAAAGCGGCATTCTATTTTAAGTGCAATCATTAAAGTCGATGCCGAAGGGCCTAAATTAATTGCACAAAAAGATGGATTGACTTGGGAGATAATTAATTACGAGGGACAAAATCCCGATGAGGTGATGAAAGATGTTATAAATCGTGAAGGTAAACGTAATTTTAATTTAGCAACGGGGCCTTTGTTTTATGTTCATCTTTTAAAATTTGGGCCAGAGCATCATGTGATTGTTTTTACCGTTCATCATATTATTTTCGATGCTTTGTCGAGTATGATCATAGCGCAAGAAGCTTCTGCTATTTATGCCAATCAAACCTTACCCCCATTATCACAATCGTATATCCAGCATGCCTATCAAGCAAAGAAAAAATGGGATAACACGGATTTGATGAAAGAAGAGGTGGCTTTTTGGTTAGAAACCCTAAAGGGGGATTTACCGGAATTGACTTTACCCTATGATTATACGCCCACTGATACATTCACAGGGCGTGGAACGGCATTTACTAAAAAATTATCGTTTGAACTTTCAGAACAGTTGCGAGCATATAGTCAACAACAACGCATGACTTTATTTACAATATTATTAGCTGGATTTGTTTTGTGTTTAAAACAATGGAGCGGTCAAAATGATATTATTCTCGGAACCCCGATTGCTGATCGTTCGGATGAGACGGAAAATTTAATAGGGTATTTCCTTAATACCGTAATTTTACGTTTTCAGATCGATGAAAAACAGAGTTTTAATCAGTGGCTTAAGGAGGTACGCGCCGTCTTGTTGGATGCTCAGGAACACGGTACTCTTCCTTTTGAATATTTAGTCAAGAAATTAAATCCTAAACGCCAAGGTAGTCGCAATCCTCTTTTTCAAATAATGGTGGAATACGAAAATCAACCGCCCTTTAAATTTAGTTTACCGGGTATTGAAGCTCAAGATATTGAGCTTCCGGTCAATAAATCGAATTTTGATATAACGGTATTTCTAACCAATCGGCCGGAAGGCATTCAATATAGCGTGGAATATAGCACGGATTTATTTAAAGAAGGTACCATCAAACAAATCATGCAATCATTTGAGGAGTTATTGCAGCGTGCTTTGCAACACAATGAAAATAAAATTTCAGATATTGTTATTCCACAAACTACAGTAGATTCAGAGCTGTCTGCAGAAGAATATGATTTAATTATCAGAAAATGGAATGAGACCGATGCAACTTACCCGCAAGATAAAACCATAATTCAACTATTCGAACAACAAGTAGAACGATTCAGAGATTCAACAGCATTGAGTTTCCAAAATGAAAAATTGACTTATCATGAGCTAAATCAAAAAGCGAATCAAGTGGCGCATTATATTCAAGCCATAACTGGAGGAAAACCGGATACTTTAGTCGCGCTTTGTTTTGACCGAAGTTTGGAAATGATTATAGCGATGCTCGGAATTTTGAAAGCGCGAGCCGCATATGTTCCCATTGATCCTCATTATCCTATCGAGCGCATTCAATATATTCTTAAAGACAGTCAAGTAATGTTGGTGCTTACCCAGAAAAATTTTATTCATAAATTAGAGTCCGCTCCATGTCACATTTTAGATGAATCACTCTACGGTCAACAAGATACGAATAATTTAAATTTAGCATACGATCCGAAAGATTTAGCTTATGTCATTTACACTTCCGGCACCACGGGCAATCCAAAAGGAGTTTTAGTCGCTCATGCGGGTGTTGTAAATACGCTTATGAGCGTTATTCATGGATATCAGCTTATTCCAGAAAGTCGGGTTTTACAATTTGCATCATGCAGTTTTGATGCATCGGTTTTAGAAATATTTGGGTCATTATTGGTTGGTGCTACACTAATTATCGTGCGTAAAGACCAACTGTTGCCCGGGGAAACATTAGCAAAAACACTGAAAAAAGAGCATATTACGCATGCATTGGTGACGCCGGCAGTTCTCGATGTTACTCTAGACTTAGACTACAAAAATTTGAAAGTGATTGCAGCGGCTGGAGATATTTGTTTTCTCAACACCTTACAACGCTTTGGAAAATATCGGTGTATTAATGTCTATGGCGTTACTGAGGTTTCCATTAATTCTACGGAGTGGACTTATCAAGCAGGTGCCAAATATAATTTGGCGCCAATTGGTAAACCGATCAGTAATACTAAATTATATGTATTGAACGACAATTTAAAGCCTGTTCGTATCGGAGTGATTGGTGAATTATATATTGGCGGTGTAGGGGTCGCGCGCGGTTATTTAAATAGAGAGGAGTTGACGAAAGAACGCTTTATACCGAACCCTTTTGCCACTGAGTCTGATAAAGCGAAGGGATATACTCGCTTATATAAAACAGGAGATTTAGTGAGATGGCTACCTGACGGTAATTTAGAATTTCTCGGTCGCAATGATTTTCAAGTTAAAATTCGCGGATTTCGCATTGAATTAGGCGAAATTGAAAATTCGTTATTAACTTATCCCGGAATTGAACGATGTATTGTATTAGCTAAAGAACGTGAAGGGAGAAAAAAATATTTAGTCGCTTATTATGTCTCTAAAACCCCGGTAGTAGCAGAAGAATTAATTCAACATTTAACGCGTCTTCTCCCCGAATACATGGTTCCTAGCGCTTTTGTACACTTAACAGAAATGCCACTCACTTCGCATGGCAAAATAGATCGTAATGCTTTACCTGCAGAAAAAATAGATGAAAGCAAATATGTGGCTCCCCGTAACGAAACTGAAATGAAAATTTGCTCTATATGGCAAAATTTTCTTGGTGTCGATAAAGTAGGAATTCGTGATGATTTTTTTAGAATTGGCGGGGACTCTATTTCCAGTACTCAATTAGTCTCACGTCTTCGCGATCAAGGATTCGATTATAAAGTAAAAGATATTTTCGAATATCGCACCATAGAACAATTAGTACAACATGCAGAAAAACAATCAGTACCACCGTCTGATGCTACAAAACCAAAACCGACACAATATGATTATGCTTATGAGCCTGTAACGGTAGTGCATCCCGATGCATCGGGAATTCCTTTAATCTTTTTGCCACCGGCTGTGGGTGGTAGCGAGTCTTATTTTGGTACCTTGTGTCCGTTACTGCCCAATACTAAAATTATTTTAATTGACAATTATTTTCAGAAAAAAAACAATGAGAAAAATTTTAAATCTTTTAAAAAATTGGCGTTATATTATATTGATTTATTAGAACATGAGGGTATTCTGCAAACGTTGATAGGAAAGCAATGTTATGTGGGTGGTTGGTCGATGGGGGCCGTATTAGCCTATGAAATGATGCTAGAATTTTCTAAGAGAAATATTACGGTACTAGATAATTTTCTGGTAGATCCGGTGGTGCCTTCTCTAATAGATAAAAAAATTGAGATTTTATTATTAAAAGATTGGTTTAAAGATTATGTGCCGGAAAAATCAGAACATAAAATCACATTATTTCGATGTACTCAATATGATGAAAATATTCAATTTGCAAAAACCGTTGCTGAATGTCCGTATTTAGGCTATAACAAAGTCACAAAAAATATTGAGGAATATTTGTTAAATGCGAAGCATTTAGATGTTTTTTCTGATGCATCTAGTCTAAATAAAATTTCTGCTATTATTGAATCGAAGATTGAATCTAAGAATAAACTTCATTAAGAGGTTAGCATGACAAATTTTGCAGATAAAGTGGTAGTGGTGACTGGAGGTGGTAGTGGGCTTGGCAAGACTATTGCTGAAAAATTTAATCAAGAAGGCGCAAAGATTGCTATTTTTGGGCGTGATAGTAAAAAACTGGAGGACGCACAAAAGAACTTAGAGCAGTGCATAACTGTTGCCGGAGATGTGGGTAAAATTGCCGATTTAGATCGATTGTATCAAACAACTCAAGAAAAACTGGGTAAGATCGATATTCTGGTTGCCAATGCCGGCATTAATATAGGCATTCGACCCGTGGATTATGTGGATGAAAAATATTTTGATGAAATGATTAGTACTAATTTTAAAGGTACTTATTTTACGGTGCAGCGTGCTATTTCTTATCTCAACGATAATGCTTCGGTTGTTTTAATTTCTTCGATGGCCGCGCATACGGGCATCTTTGGATTCAGCGTTTACTCTTCGACTAAGGCCGCAGTTAGCATGCTAGCACGTAGTTTTTCGGCAGATTTAATGCAGCGCGGCATTCGTGTCAATGCTATTTCTCCAGGCTATATTGAATCCGCAGCATTTACAGAAGATTTTAGTAATCTTCTTAAAGAAAAAATTCCGACCCAAAGACTAGCTAGAGCACAAGAAATCGCAGATGCAGTGGCGTATCTTTCGTCTCCCAGTGCTTCTTATATTTTAGGTATAGACTTAATTATCGACGGTGGTTTTACCGAAATTGCTAAAAATTAAAATCTACACCGGACTGGGTTTAGTTTCGATTAAGCAAAAGATGCAGCTATTTGGTGGAGATATCACTTGTCATTCCGTTGAAGGTGAATTTATCGAGTTTATTTTTTCTTTTCCGAAAGTTACAAAAGACCTATCAACATAGGTTATATAATTTCTTTAAAAATATCGTTCTACAAAATGTCTAGTTCCCCTCTATGCCAGGGAAAGTGCACTAGATGGAGCTAGGAGGTTTTTCGCTAAACTTCTTTATTTATTTTCGTCTTTTAATCTCTTAGCCAATTGTTCAGTGGACTCAATAAGATAATGCACGTTTTCTGGGTCTGAAATAGTATGCCCGGCAGTCGTACGATAAAAAGTGACTTCGGTTAAAGGATTGAGAGCGGTAACAAGGTCTTCAGCTTGATACTGGGGACAAATTAAATCCCAATTGCCTTGAACGACAAAAATAGGAATATTTTTTAGTTGCTCGATATTATTAAGAATTTGATTAGGTTTTAAAAAGCATCTATTTCTAAGAAAAGTAATTTCTGTTCGACCCATATTAATTCCGTCAGGACTTTGGCACTCTGCTTCTACTTGGTTTAGATCAACTTCGATAGAAGAGTTTGCTAGTTCCCACCAGCTCAAAAGCGCAGATACTTTTGTTTGAATGTCACTGCTAGTTTCTATTAATAAAAAATATAATTTGTCCAAGATATCTTGAGTTTTTTTATTTAGGCCAGATGCTTTCCATAATTTTTCGAGTTCGCTGTTGAATTTCTTCCATTCCGCAGGTCGCATTAATGCAGCGGGACAATCTTCTCGTAAAAAGGCAGTAGTATCATGTTCGCGTCCCAAAAATGGCCCACGCAGAATAATACCTAAGACATTTTCTGGATGTTTTTCGGCATACAGTATCGCAAGAGTGGCTCCCCAGGAACCTCCAAATAAAACCCATTTTTCGATCCCTAGGTGCGCTCGAAGCTTTTCAATGTCTTCTAAAAGAAACTCAGTATTGTTATCGATCATGCAGCCTGCCGGGGTTGAATTTCCAGCGCCGCGTTGATCATAAAGAATAATGCGATATTCCTTGGGATTAAAATATTGGGCGTAAATAGGAGGGGCACCAGCTCCTGGACCACCGTGAAAAATCACAACGGGTATGCCTTTAGCATTGCCATATTCAGCCACATATAATATGTGTGATTCTTCACGATTTGTGATTTTACCCACATCTAATTGAAATTCTTTGCGAGGACTGGCTTCAGGAAAAAAAACTTTTAAGGTTTTTGCTTTCATGTTATTTTTTCTTTTCTCTTAATTAGAGTTTTTTACAGGAATTTGTTGATTCATGCTCCCTGAGTATAACAATATGACTTCAATTAAAGAAACTTTTTTACGATTGACCAGCAAATTCAGTCTGTAGGCTGGATCAAAAGTGTAGCATGGATCGGACGTAGCCTGGATCGAAATGTAGCCTGGATCGAAGATCCAGGAATTTTATTCCGACTACAAACTAAAAAACCTTTTTACAATTGATCCGGTGCAACAGTCAGAAGACTATTCTTTTGCTTGATTTAGTTTTTATAAATATTATCATAACATTACTGAGAGTTTTACATTTCTGCAGTGAGATTTTTAATGTCCAAGCGCCATAAATTGTTTAGTTGTGCGATAAATTTTTTTTTATTCTTCACGGTCACACCAGCGGTGAGCGATTCGCACATTATCGTTGTTCCCCAATGTCTTCTCAAGCAACTGCATGCACATTATAAAATTCTCTCAACCAGTTCTCCGTTTTCATTATTAGAAGTAGATGATGAGGGCATCAATCAACTCACCGAAGCCAAAAAATTTCCTTGTGTGATTTCCTGCGGTGATTTTATGGATCTCACGCAAAGCTGGAATGATTTTAGTTCACATGGCGAAACTTCGATTAATCGTGCAAAGGCCTTTTTAGTAGAAAACATTTCTACCCGTGCTTCGCTCATTCATAATAAATATCAAATTAAATATTTTAACGAAGTGAATGCATTAATACAGCATATTAATTCCCAAGTCATGTGGTCTGATTTGGCGACCTTAACCCGTTTTCCTGACCGTTATGTGAACTCCTACAATGGTTTGGCTGCTCTTAATTGGCTTAAAAATAAAATGGAAAATCTCATTCAAGTATCGGGACGCAAAGATGTTTCTATCTATACGATACCTACCGGTCAACATTATAAGCAGCCTTCATTGATTATTAAAATTGGAAATAATCAAAATGGTGGTATTGTATTGGGTGCTCACATCGATACATTCTATAGTAAGCGAGAACTAAAACCCGGCGCCGATGATGATGGTTCAGGTGTGGTTACTCTTATCGAGGTTGCAGAAAAAATATTAAATAGCAATCTGCATCTCAAAAAGCCGGTTTATTTAATATGGTATGCCGGCGAAGAATTGGGATTACTAGGCTCTGAAAGTGTAGTACGTAATTTTAAAAAGAAAAAAATTCCGATCGATGCGGTTTTGCAATTAGACATGACGAGTTATATTTATCGTAATAATATGTCAATCAGCATCAATACCGATTACGTCAATAAAGATTTAACCCAATTCTTAGCAACTTTAATTCAAACCTACGTTAAACGCAAAATTAATTTTTCTAAATGTAATTTTGCTTGCAGTGATCATGCCTCCTGGTTTAGACAAGGGTATGTCACTGTATTTCCGTTTGAAGGAGAAAAGGTAAATCCCTATTTACATACAGCCCGCGATCGTATGGAAATTCTGTCTGTTGCACATATGGTTGATTTTACAAAATTGTGTATTGCCTTTGCTATCGAATTAGCGGAACCGCTGTAACAGCCTTAATTACACACAATTTTTCTTATTATTGTTGAGAAAAATGAGCATATTTCTCAACAATTATGAAAACATAAAATATTCTATGAATTTAAAAAATCAATTATTCAAAATTGCATAAAATCTTGTTCAAAAAAAGTGGAAAGCCAAATTAATATTAAATAAATTTAAATTTGACAAATATTTTATCGTCATTTATGATTCTTACCCTGAATTTTGAATATTTAAAATATAATAGTATGAAATTATTAAGTGAGGTGAAATGTTTTCTTCTACTTCTACAAAATATATTTATCCATTAAGTGACGATGGCTTTGCAGAGTTTAAAATTAAATTATTAAACTTGCTTGCTAATTTAAAAATTCACGGCGCACTTGAAGCAAGGGAAGCCATTTCTCAACTTTCATTTAATATAAGTAATCCTGTAGGATGCTATCATGACGCTAACAATATCATGCGTAAAATTCCTCCTATCACTCAAATAGCTTTTTTCGAAATTAATCCAGCGAGTATTCTTAAGAAAGCTATACAGTTTTCAGAAATTTCATTGGAGTATGCTGAAGCCGAAAAAAAGAGGCGTGAGGAGGAAACTTTGATTAATCCATCAAGAAATTAGCAGCGCTACAGAAATACTCCCAATTCATTAATCAATTAGTACAATTAATTATGGGAAAAAATCCGCAACTAGGTAGGTTTTCACGGGTGAGCTGTGACAAACCTACCTAACGGCTACCGAGTTTTGAACTTTACGTGACAATAATTATCGCATTCCAATTGTTAATTGGATATCTTGTTCTGCTTTAGATGATGACTGATTTTTTGTATTCGATGCGCCATATAATGCAGCGCTGGAAGTTAGTTGCGCCACAGAATTTTTTTCTGAAAAATTATTTCTAGCAGCATTCGTTGTTTTTTGTTCCTCTTTGATGGGCTCGGGTATTTTCATACCTTCTTTTTTCCAATGAGAGTGGTGGGTATTATCGTAGATATTCCACATTTCTTTCGCGCTAAATTCATCGCGTTGAGTATCTAGTAATAACCATGTTAAAAATGCCGCGCAAACGTCGGGTGATATTAAAAGATTATTTTCTTTTGTAGCTAAAGCGAATTCTTTTATAGGATGCGTTGAATTGCGTACCTCTTCTTGCATTTTTGTGTCAACTTCTCCAGGTATAACGCGAGTGACCGCAATTTCTTTTCCCCACTCTAGGCGCATAAGATCACTAAGCTGGTTAAAAGCCGCTTTAGTCATGCAGTACACACCGGCGCCGGGTGTAGGGTGAGATCCTGCGTAAGAAGTAATATTTAAAATCCGGCCGTTCGAATTCGACAATTTCAATTTTATTTTTTTTGCTAATGAGTGTGGAGCTTCAACATTGGTTTGCATACTTGATATGAAATCGTTACGTTCTATATCCTCTAATGAAGCAATAGGGTAGGGCGTAGCAGCGTTGTTAACGAGATAAAGGTGATCGATATTTCCGGATTTTTTTAGCAACCTCTCGATTTGGTTCAGTACTACTTCACTTCTAATATCACCCATTACAATCTGAATTTGATTTTTTGCATGATCTTGCAGCGTTTGGAGTTCTGCTGTGCTTCTTGCGGTTGCAATTACGTTCACGCCTCTTTTTGCTAATTCCAACGTTAGGGCATATCCGATACCTCGACTTGCGCCCGTGACTATTGCTATTTGTTTCATATGAATTTTCCTTTTCGAATACTCATTTAGTTGGTATTTTGAAGTGGTTCTGTGAGATAATTTTCTATTAATTATTTTTTTAATAAGCCTATTAACAGGAATTTATAGCATGAAAAATTGTGTATTTATATAAAATTTTTAATTAAGGAAAATGATAGGAAATAATATAATGAGTGAATTTAAATTACGCGAAGCGAGTACTTCTGATCTTGATGCATTGCTACCGATCTATATGGACGACTCGGTTAACCGATTTTTAAATTTTGAGATACTGACTAAAGATGAATTTAAAAACATATTCGATGAATTATTAGCAAGTGGTGAACTCTTTGTATTTGAAAAAAATAATCAAGTGGTGGCAACTTGTATTGTTATGCGACATAAAAGACGTTGTGCACATGTGGCTACGCTAGGGACACTCGCGACGCATCCACAATTTCATGGCCAAGGCATTGGTACCCAATTCATGCAGCAATTATTTAAAAAACTTCGAGATGATGGTATTAGCAGAATCGAGTTGTATGTCGAGTCTGATAATTTAAATGCACAACATTTTTATAAAAAGCTGGGATTTCAGCTCGAGGGCGTTTTAAAAGATTACTTCAAGCGACCCTGTGAAGAGCAGTATGTTGATGAGTATTTGATGGCAATTATTTTTAAGTAAATCTCACAGAAAAAATTTCTGTGAGTGTACTGAGTTAAATTTGTAGTTGCGTCAACGGTTCTTCAATTTCTGTTGCAGACAATCGATCTTGAATTTCAGTAAGTTTCATTTGATATTTCTCTAGCGTAACGTGATGCGTTTTTTCCGCGATAGCAACAGCACGAATTAAGCAATAATGCGCCTCGGTGATATTATCTATTTTTAAATAAGCTGACCCTAAATTCCAATATAAGGTGCGGGTTTCATCAATGGCTGATATGTCGCGATCATCTGCAACTACTGATTCGCACGCTATCAAATCTCCAGAAAAAATATTTCTCAGGAGTCGTAAAGCGTCTTGCCATTTATCAATAGCGGTTCGATAATCTTGTTTTGAGTAGTATAAAGCTGCATTGCGAGCAAGAGTATTCGACTTCTTTATGGCTTCTTCTACAGTCATCTTTTGTGGAAGATAGACAAAGTAGCGATCTGCATTACATGCAAATAGCTCAGAGGGAATTTGTAAGGTAAAAATTTGTGATGGATTATGAAAGAATGCATTCGAACTTGCCGTGCTGAGTACTTGAATATATTGCATTATAGTAAATTTAAAGTTACTGCCAAAGGAATTTTTTCTTTCTTGTATAGTAGCAATTGACCCTACAGTTTGATTTTTTTCTAGAAAATTCAATAGTAAAACCCGTTCTTCCCTAGGTAGAATTCGGATAAAATCGATATGCTTAAATATTAAATATGAGTACACTGCCCCCATGGGATCAGCAATATTTTGTAAATTTTGTAAAAGTAAGCGTGCTGCAACAGTATCAGCTGCGATTAAATTTTCTTCGATTTTCTTCAAATAGTTTATCAAATCTTTTGAATTTGGATTTTGCATGGATAAAGTTTTTGCAGCCAAATATACAATATGATAAATCTCTAAATAAGAAAATTCACATTTTAAATCGCCTATTGGTTCACCGTAACGACTAAACGGAATTTCACTAATGTTTTTCTTGTGATATAAATATTCCCAATATGCAGATCCATATTCATATCCGAGCATTTCATTTGCTTGAATATCGCGTAAAGTGATTAATGAAATAACATCTCCCTCAGTTCTTAAATGTAAATTTCCGGCGCCTTGGTTTGACGCATAATAAAAACGCCCTGATCTATTAGCTAGCGGCAAATGCTGAATAAAACTCGAGAAACCTCCGTATTTTTTTCCAGAGCAAAATCTTGAACTACCATCTCCCTTATGATAATAGAAATCTTCCGGATCGGGCTTTTCAGAGTCTCCAAGTAATTTCCCTGAATAAACGCAAATGACCGTATCTTTAGGAATACGTTTTTGCGTAAATAAACCCCAGCCAGCTTGCTTGCCCATATTACAAATTACTAAACCGTCCATAACTTTGGGAGATATTTCTGGGATTTCTTGGGTTGGAATGGTGAAGTCTTCTTCGACTAAAACACTCTCTGTCCAGCTGAATACATCAATTCCCCGCTGTTTAGCTACCCGTTGTTCCATTTCTGAAACTGTATAGTGCTGAATTTTTGGAGATTTAATCAGAATGTCATCCGCAAACTTAATTTCTTTGGGTATAATGCAGGAGAAAAGGCTTTTCATAAAATCACTCGTGTTAGTTGAGGCGTGCGTGCTGAGTATACCAATCAAATATTAAATTAGGCTGATGATTTTAATTTGGGTATTTAGATTATAAGGGTTGTAAATAATTTGTTTTCTGAATCGACATTAAGTTATATTTGAACAGTATCCCTTATGCTATAATCCATAAAAAATTTAAATGGATGTTTAAAATGAAGATTATTTATTTAGTGCTTTTTCTTTTATTCAGCCCATTTTCTTACGCAACGATGACCCGTGGTGTTTTTGACCCTGGAAGTACATTTGCAGTTTGCTTTACGCCATTTCATCCTTGTAATGAATTTATTCTTGATTTACTCAATAATGCACAACGTTCCATTAAGGTGCAAGCGTATGGTATGTCTAATTGTGCCATCATTCGTGCTTTAGTAGATGCTAAAAAACGTGGTGTCGAAGTAACAATTTTATTAGATAAAGGCGCGCTATTATCCAAGTATAATTTTATTTTATTTGATTTGCATAAATCAGGTATTCCTTTTTTAATAGATTACCAAACTGGGATTGCGCACAATAAATTAATTATTGTCGACGATGAATACGTTGAAACAGGATCATTTAATTATTATCAAGATATTGAAAAAATTAATGCAGAAAATTTATTGATTATTAAAAGTAAAAATTTAGTTCCATATTACGTCGCAAATTTCGATAAATTAAAAAATCTTTCTAAACCGTATATCATTCCTGAATCCCTGTTAAGCCAGCCCCATGCGACCTGTCTAAGGGAATAATGGGTGTGTGGAAGGGATGTACCATCGCGTTTAAGAATACCGAGCATTAAATAATTTATATGTCTCACTAGCCTTTTTGATCCTACAAAGCTAGACTATTTTCTATTGATAGTTTTTTATATGAATTTTATGCAGAATCGCTTGATGCAAAAAATTATAGCTCTTGTAGCGCTCATGATATTGAGCCATTGCGCTTTAGGACAAAATACCGTCCGCTATTTTAAATTTTGGGATAATACGGTCATTATCGGCTCACTATCTGAAAATAAAAAATGGAAATATTATTTAGAACCCAACATTAGATTAATCGCACGTCGTAAAAAATTTGATGAAGGTTTGATTTATGCCGGATTTGGCTATCAATTTACGCCTAACGCAATCTTTTTTTTAGGTGATGCGTGGATAACTACCCAAACATTACAGGCCAGATATATGCGTGAAAATCGGGTTTGGCAGCAGATACTTTGGAATGCATTGACCTCTCCGCGACTTAATCTGATCGTTCGCTTACGCTTAGAGGAGCGTAAAGATATTTCGCAGCCCAGATGGGCTATGCGGTGGCGTCAAAGACTCATGTTTAGAATTCCGTTTGGTACTGAATCTCGATATTCGTTGGTTCTGTTCGATGAAATGTTTTTTAATTTAAATCATCCAAGCTGGGTCAGTAATCGCGTATTGGAACAAAATCGTGCATTTATCGGAATTGGCACACGTATTTCTAAATATTCTAATTTAGATGTTGGTTATCTCAATCAAACTCGATTTGCTGCCACAGGCCAAATTAATCATGTTTTACTTATTAGTTTTGCTATGAATTATTAATTTTCATGCGTTCTAAGCTAGCTTGTTTGTGAGTTGATGTTGTATTTTTAGCATACCTAAAACTTTATACGATTTTACAAAAATGGCAATTCTGTAATGCAACCGCCATCATTTTGTAAGGATTTATTTGCTAATATTTTTTTATATACACATGAATGAGATACTGTTAATACATTAATAAATCCACTTGCGAGGATTTTTATGTCAATGTTTATAGCCCCATTTGTTTTAGCCACTTCACATCCACAACCAAATTCACTTGAAAACGCTCAAAAAAAATTAATTCTTCTGTCATCACCTAACAAAACTCAACTTTCAAAAATTAATTTTATTGCAAGTTATCTAACTGCGATCAGTGCGGCAATTGCATTTCATCCTTATGATCGGGCGTTATATTTATCCATTTCTCATCAGCGACCCTTTTTTAGTAAGGTTAATTTCACGCGACCATTTCAAGGGGTGTGGCAAACCTTGATGTACAAGCAAATTACCAGTAGTGCTTATTTTATTGCTCAAGGTGAATTACAACAACGTTTGTACCCTTGGTTGCATAACTCGATTGGTTTGAATGAATCTATAACTCAACTATGTATTGGTTCTGTGGCTGGCGTTGTTGATGGATCGGTAAAAAATCCTCCATCAGCAATACGCGCTTTTACGTGGCAACATGAGAAATCTTTTTTTACGGGTGCGCGCGAAATGTGGAGAGACGGCGGTATTAAACCGTTTGCAAATGGAATTCAAGCTACTCTGTTACGGGATGTCTTCTTAGGAGCGTGTTATGAATTGCTTCGTAAAAATTTACGAGAATATCTGGAAGCACAAACGAATAACAAAAAACAAACCAGAATTGTAAATTTTGTGAGTGATACTATATCAGCGGGATGCGCTACGATTTTAAGTGCACCTATAAATTACGCGCGCATTATGCAATATCAAACACCTCCATCATTAGAGTCGCCGTCAATAAAAGAATCGGTGATTTCTCTTGTCAAAAATACTCTGGCGTCCTCGAATACTCTACGTGGTAAATTATGCTTTTTTCAGGGTGCGACTGGTATTGGTGCCGCTACACTAAGAGTAGCCTTTAGTACAGGGATCATGCAATTTTCTGCTGATTTTTTGCGAAAACAATTGCAATCAGCACTGACAGATCCAACACCGTCAGTAACGGGAAATATGGCAAAGAGTATTATCCGATAGATTTTCAGGTGAGAATTGAAATTAATTTAATACGCCGACTATGGTAGCCTGGATCAAAGATCCAGGAGGTAAAATCCTGGATCTGCGATCCAGGCTACGGAAAGAATTTAATGCGCCGACTATGGTAGCCTGGATCAAAGATCCAGGGAGAAAAATCCTGGATCTGCGATCCAGGCTACGGAAAAACCAACATAGGATACAATGATAGCCATGCTTGCTAATTACGCTAATGACCCTACATTATTTAAACGCTGTATTCGATTAATCGATAGTGTTTTTCCTGGCGTCGAAAATGTCGCCATGACTGGCATGAAATATGATGCGTGTTGGGACAAAATATCTTTGCCATTTATTGTAGAAGATAACGGCGAGGTTATCGCGCACTTGGGCCTCATTCCGCTTGAATTAATGCTTAATCATCAAAAACGCAAAGTGGCTGCGATTCATGGTATTTGTGTGAAGCCGGAATTTCGTGGCAGAGGGTTATTTAAACAGCTTATGCGTGAGGCTTTGACATATATCGCTAACCATTTTTCAGCTTCACTATTATTTACCGACAAGCCTGATTTATATCATCCTTATCATTTTTTGGTTCTGCCGGAATACGATTACAGAGTTAATTCGCCTGGCCTTTTCCAAAAAAAGAAATCCGATTTAAGAGTGCTTGAATTAGATAACACCCATGATTTGCAAATTATGCATGATTTGTTAGCCAATCGATTGCCATTATCTAAGCAGCTGAGTCTTCTGAATGAATCCACTATTTTTACGTTAGATAATTTAAATAAAAAAATCTATTTTTCAGCACAGTTGAACGCGATTATTATTTATCAAATAGTCGACCAAACTTTGTATTTAAAAGATATTGTTGCAGAGAGACACTATCAATTAAATGAGATTATTGAAAAAATCCCTGAAAATTTCGATAAAATCATTTTGCAATTCTGTCCAGATCAATTTAATGCGCCAACTACACCAGTTTTAGCAAATCCAGAATGTAGTATTATGGTTTCGCAGGATTTTAATTTTGAAGGCGAATTTTTTCGGTATCCAGAACCGTATCGGTGTTAATCGCAGTAAATGAAGATTTCGATTATTAGAAACCCTCGCCATAAAAAATTTATACGTGTCCTATTTACAAAAAAATTAGATTTCCTTTGTTGGCTCAGAACCATCATTTAAAATATTGAGATATTCTCGATAAACATAAATTTTATTTCGAGTTTTTCCGGTTATTTCGCCTACAATATTTAAGTCTATTAAATTTCGTAGTAGTTTATTCGCTGTAGGTAAAGAAACTTTACAGGCATTAACAATTTTTTTGGCTTCTGTAATGGGATGCCGTTGCAAATAATGATGCGCGATTAACAACGATGACGAAGATCTATTAATGTCTTCTATTCTATTTTTATCTTTTGCAAAAAGTTTTACTATGTTTTGCGCTGTGGCGATTGCTTGATTCGATATTTCAATCACTCCTTGCAGAAAAAATCTAATCCACTCTTCCCAATCACCTGTTTCACGCACCAATTGCAAATGATCATAATAGGATTGCCGGTGCGTTTTAAAATACAAACTGAGATAAAGCAAGGGCATGCTCATAATTCCGTCCACACACAAAATAAAAGTAATGAGGAGACGTCCTAAACGTCCATTTCCATCTAAAAATGGATGAATAGTTTCAAATTGATGATGAGCTAATGCGGCTTTTACTAGCGTAGGAAGCGTTTGATTATGAAAAAAATTTTCTAGTGACGATAATAAATCCATTAGTTTTTCCGGTGGAGGCGGAACAAACCTCGCATTACCTGGTCGTGTTCCGCCGATCCAATTTTGTGTACGCCGAAATTCACCGGGCTGTTTTGAGCTGCCTCGCCCTTTCTTTAGTAAAACTTCATGCATTTCTCGGATTAAACGTAGGGAAAGAGGAAATCCTTCTCTAATTCGCTTTAACCCATGCTCTATTGCAGCAACGTAATTTGAGACCTCTATAACATCTTGCTCGGATACTCCTGGAATCTCATGGTTCTCATACAGCAAGAGATCGGACAGAGAAGATTGGATTCCCTCGATCTGAGAAGATAGCACAGCCTCTTTTCTAATATAAAAATAAAGAAATAATGAGGGATTCGGCAGTATAATACTGAGTCCATCCAAACGACCTAACGCGACATTGGCTTGATCCAGTAAAGGATAAATTTTGCCCATCTCAATTGCAGGCGACGGAGGTAAACCCTTGGGTATATATACGTCGTAGGTCTCTCCAGCGAGAGAACATTTTTGATAGTCTCCAACTCGGTCTGAATGTTTTGTCATTAGTCACCCATAGTAAAGAAAAGTGGCTTTTTGTTTATTATGGTAAACTTTAGCTAAAAGAATTTTATTATGCAATAGCCATAATAAAGAAAAATGCCGTTTTCTTTATTATGGCATTTCATTTTCCTATTATAGCCTGGATCGCAGATCCAGGGAAAACTCCTGGATCGATGATCCAGGCTACATGGCTAAATTGTAATTAACCAGTCACCATTTTATTCAAATTCGTTTGCTATCATAAAAAAATTATCAATCTGGAGATTTTTATATGAAAAAACCAATTTTATTATTAGGATTAACTATTTTATTAACTAATATTTCATTAAATGCTTTTGCTTTTAATACGGATAATCAAACGAATTATGAAATCCATTTGCATGATGGCAACAACTTAGGAATTAATGGTTACTATCATGAGATTGTTCCGGCTCATCAAACCAGTAAAGGTTGGAGTACCAATGAAGAACAGTATATATGTGCTGAATATGTTAATGAGCATTTACCTCGCGGTTGGGGTTGTTGTTTGGTTCGAGCGCATAAAAAACAGATCATAACGGGTGATAGCAAAAACAGACCGAAAGCGAATTGTAATTAATTTGCTGGCGATCCATCATTATATTAAGAAATTGGCAGAGCGTAAATTTTATGGCGATAGCATTTCCGCTAGCCATTTTTCTTGCATATTTTTACAGCGTACGACTTCAGAAAAAGTTTCTGTACCTAAGGTATAAAAATAAATGGTTTCTGGAATTAATCGATATCCGCAATAAGATTCAGAGATAGGAATTTTTTGTTGATGGAAATGAGCAGATAATTCTGCATATTTATTTTCGAGCTCTGTTAATGAATGGATAATTTTTCCAGAAGTGGGCCCATAAGTGTTGAAACGGAGTTGACGATCCCGCGGTAAAGCGTTCCAATAATCGATATTTTCATGGGAATTTAATGTTTGCACATGGCCATCTAGAATCACTTCGCGTTGCTGTGCCGGTAACCATAATGTCATGGAGGCGAAAGGATTTTCATTTAATTCTACAACTTTTCGACTTCCACGCTGCGTGAAAAATAAAACCCCTTGTTCGTTGATTTCGCGAATGGCGACCACTCGACTATGTGGGATGCCTTTTTTAGAAGCGGTGGCCAATATCACGCGATTGCAGTCATAGCTGCCCAATTCAGTTTCTTTATTTAACCATTCTTGAATTTTGACGAAGGGATTCATTTTTTTAAACCTTAAATTGAGAATTAAAATAAAGTTAGTAGCCTGGATCGCAGATCCAGGGAAAACTCCCGGATCTGCCCAGGCTACATGCTACTGTACCAACAATCAAGACCAGAAAGCCTCATACACATAGTTTCATTATTTGCGACGAATACCAATACAGCCTCGTAAAAATGGTGCGTCACTTGCGAATTTTGCATCATGCATTTTATATTTTAAATCGATAGCGCTAAACTTATTATCCAAATGTATCATTTCTGTCGTTGGCTTAATCACATGATGTCGATCTTGCTCATTATGAAAATAATGAAAATCCACATTCTTAGTTAATTTATTTAATATGGTATCACCACACATACCTGAGTCTTTTTCGAGTTCTTTGGAAAAAATTCGTGTAATATGCTCAAGTTCTCGTAGTTCCAGTAAGGTACTCGATGTTTTACGTGATCGCGGTGAAAAAACAAAAGTAGATGGATTTTGTAAAGAGTAATAAACTGGTGTTGGATCCGTTTCAAAATTAAAATGGGTAGGTTGCATAATGGTAGGGAAATATTTTTTTAATCCATAAGACTCAACAAAAACTTTTTGCAAAAGTCTGAGTGGTAATGCATTATTTTGAATAGCCGGAATGTAACCTGGAGCGGCGCCTAGCGCGATCGTAAATAAATGGCGTGCGGTGTCTGCTAAATAAGGATTAGGCTTTAAATTACGGTTTTTTTGGATTATGGAAAACGTAATATTGTAATAAATATGATTTCTCTCATATTCAAAATGCCGCCAGGCTAATTCTAGAATGTAAGCTTTGAGTTTTAACCATTTCTTATCGGTATGAATTTTGTTTACCCATTTTTCCGAAAAGAAAGCAACACAAGAGCGCCAGTCATTTTCTATAACGCCGCTATTACTAATGGCTTTGAAAATTTCCCAGTGTTCGTAGAGTGATTTTGGTGGAGGTAATTGAATATTAAAATCACCTTGTAAATTGACATGATTAACGAAGCATCCAATATTCGGCAGCATAAATACGGATCTCGCGCCAGAAGTTAGCATCAATAAGCCATTGGGTGCGTAAATCCTTTGATTTTTTATTCGCAAAATGTGGCTAAAGGGAAAAAGGTCGCCGGGTGAATAAATCTGCCATGGTATTGAAATTTTTTCATCTTTTAAGTCGATAAAAATTTCGAGGTTTTTATCGAGTAGCATGGTCATCGGAAAACTATCTTGATCGGAATTAATATCTCGCGCAATGTTTGCATTTAAAGTATGCGTATTTTTAATGATTTCACCGTAGGGATAATAAGCAAGATAGATTGAAAACGATTTATCAGGACTTAGCTCATCAATAATCTGGGTGAAGCGAGGTTCAACACGACTTATTTGTTCACGCACATTGTCCCAACAGGTTTTAATTATTTCAATATTTTCGTCAACGTAAGTAGTCATTCAAAACTCGATCTATTTTAACGCTATGAATTTAGTTCATAAATTTTTAAATTAAAAAATAAAATGAATTTTATGCTACCAATTATTCTCAGTCAATGTTCAAATGCATAAGTCAGCAATTAAAAAATTCACTACTTAATCTTGAAAATTTAATTTTTTAGGTGGAAATGCAATGAGAGAGAGTTTTAGCTTATTGCAATGAAAAAAGAATGTGTAAATAAATTATTCCTTACATGGTCAAAAAGCTTTTTGTGCGTACTCTGCATCAATCATGCTACGTAAAATGTTAAAAATAGAATATTTTATAACCTCTTGATTAGCTTATAAATAGTTTCTACGATAAGGTGGAAGCCTTTTTCTTGTAAATGGGGTGAAATCTCGGTAATCGAGGTTTCTGACAACTTTTCTATCTCAAATGACTCTGCATAGAGTTGGTTAACCTCCTTTGCAGAAACCGGAAAGGGTGGGCTGCGAACAATATCTTCGGAATACAGCGTAATTAATAACATTTTACTTTCATGAGTCATAAGTTCTGTTAAATGCTGGCTGTATCTTTGTCGTAATTCGGGGGGTAATGCGATTAATGCGGCGCGATCATAAACGGCAACAATGTTGGGTAAATAATTTAAAGATAATACAAAAAAATCCCCACAAAAAATTTTGATATTTTGATTGAAATAACAGTTAAACGATCCTACTTTCTCAACTTGATAGTCGAGCTTATTTTCTTTAAAAAAAGCTTCACATGCTGTTTCACTTATTTCAACACCAAAAACAGAATAACCTTGGTTGGCCAACCATAATAAATCTAGAGATTTTCCGCACAGAGGAACGAATACCGCAGATCTTTTTTCTATATTTAATTGCGGCCAATATTTTTCTAACAGTGGATTAACTGTTTCTAAATGAAAAGCGGTTTCATTTTTTTTCCAGCAATCCAACCAATAATCTTTTTTCATATATTTTTCCAGTCATATTAAAGTTTATATGCAACTGTAACAGAAATATTTTTTTATTAGTATATTAATGCCGAGACTTGCTATCATGCACACGCTCAATTATTGGAGGAACGAAGCGGCGTGAGACTCCATCTGTCAGAAATAATTTTTTCAAGCATGAGGGAGCCTTTTTCGACTACGCATTCCAGCGCTCTATTTTATTTGATAGACTGTAAATTGCTAGTAACTTTTTTGGATCGGTAACTCATATGTATGCATTCCATGATTTGTCGCGATTGAGTCTCGGATTTTTCCCTACCCCTTTAGTTTTTTTAAGTAATTTGACGGAGCATTTAGGGGGACCCCAAATTTATATGAAGAGAGATGATTGTACTGGCTTGGCAACGGGTGGTAATAAAACGCGAAAACTGGAATATCTTGTTGCTGATGCTTTGCGCCAGCAATGCGATACATTAATAACCGGTGGAGGTTTACAGTCCAATCATGTTCGACAAACAGCCGCTGCGGCCGCGAGAGTGGGTTTAAAATGCATATTGATTTTGAACGAATCTCCTTATCACAATGACAAATTATACCAAGAAAATGGCAATATATTATTAGATCAGCTGTTTGGTGCTGAATTGCAGATTATTTCGCAAGACGCGAATATGGCTGAGCAAATGACTAATACATATAAACACCTAAAAGAAAACGAATGTCATCCCTATTTAATTCCATTGGGTGGTTCGAATGCCATTGGTGCCACGGGTTATGTTTTGGCAGTCGAAGAAATATATCAGCAATGCAGCGCAAATAAGATCAAACCAACGCATCTTATTTGTGCGAGCGGAAGTGGAGGGACTCAAGCGGGACTGATGCTGGGCGTTCATTTACAAAATTGGCCATTAAAAATTTATGGATTTAGTGTGGGTATTAAAAACCCGTGCGAAAAAACTCGAGTTGATAACGTTCTAGCTTCGCTTTGTGGATTATTTGATGTTAATCCCGAGCCTCTCAGGAATTCTTCTCTGGTAGATGAAAATTATTTTGGATCGGGTTATGGTCAAACTACACCAGAATCTATTGCTGCTATTAAGCTCGTCGCACAAAAAGAAGGGATTTTATTAGATCCCGTTTATACTGGAAAAGCTATGGCAGGTTTAATCGATTATATTCAGCAGGGACGATTTAATTCAAACGACACCGTTATTTTTATTCACACGGGAGGAACTGCTGCATTATCCGCTTATGCTGATAAATTAAATTAACTCAATTATTTTTTTCAACAATTGATTAACGCAAGTTCGCATGCTCAATGATTTTTGCTGCAGCTAAAGCGACATCTTCGCGCCAAGGATTTGCAACCACTTGTACGCCAATTGGAATTCCTTCATCACTTGTGCCTGCGCGTACAACTGCACTGGGTAAAAGGGCCATCGTAATTGCCCAGGCGTATGCAAGTTTCGGAAATAGCGTATTGTCCCAATTTTTTTGGGAGGGTGCGAACGGCATGACGGGACAAATTAAAACATCAAATGCCTGCATAAATTGTAACATATCACTTCGATAGCGATCCCACTTTACCCAGTGACGTGAAAAAGTTTTTAAATCAACGTTGGTTTTTTCTAAAAAATCGATCGTTTGTTCCATGAGAACAGATAACTTTTCCGTTTTAAATCGCGTTAATAATTCTTGGAAGGTATATAAAAAAATGGGCGCATTTAATTCTCGAAATAATTTATAACCGGTCTCAAAACACGGAGGCATAACTTCGGTGACTTTGTAATTTTTTCTATTAAATACATTCGCTGCATTTTTAACGGCTCTTTTAACATCTGAATTGATATCTACAATATTATTATCATAAAAAAAAGCGACTCGTGCCTGCGATAAATTAACATCATGCGAGGCGAGTAATGGCATAGGTATGGCGCGCGGATCGACACCATCGGGACCGGAGATTAAATTTAAAATTAATTCAAGGTCTGCGACTTTACGTGCTAAAGGACCTTCTGTAAAAATTAAACTTAATAATCCTTCGCGCTGGCCGTACAACAATCCTGTACCAGGAACTCGTCCTACTGTGGGTCGAATTGAGGTTATACCGCAATGACTTGCAGGAATACGCACGCTACCTCCGATATCACTACCAACATCAAATGCACTGCCTCCTGCCGCGATAATTGCTCCGCCGCCACCGCTACTTCCTCCGGCTGAATATCCTTCTTTATAGGGATTAGTCGTGCGACCATACACCAAATTATCGGTATCCGATCCGCATTCTAATTCAGGCGTGTTGGTTTTTCCGATTAAAATTCCGCCGGCTTGTTTTAAGCGTTTAGCTACGATCGCATCCGATTTTGCGACATGATTTTTTAATCCTAGCGTTCCTGCTGTAACAATGTCACCTTTAGTATTAAAAATATCTTTCAAAGTAAATGGTACACCATGCAAAGGTCCCTTAATTTCATTGTGTGCTAATGCGGTGTCTAGTTCATTGGCCTCGCAGAGTGCTTGTTCGGCGCGTAATACCACGATGGCATTAATTTTTGGATTAACGACTTCAATTCTACGCAAATAAGCAGTAACTACTTCTCGAACCGAACATTTCTTTTGACGAATCAGTAGTGCTAATTCAATGGCTGAATATTCATAGAGTTCCATTAATTATGCTCACACTATTTTGATTTAATTAATATAACATATATTAGAGATATTTTTTTTTGCAAAATCAAGCCAGTTCAAGAATAATTAAGATTATGTCGCAGGAAAAATCAGAATATGTTTTTATTACAGAGCGCTTGGGCTTTCGATGGGTTGATGAAAATGATTTTGAAAATATGCTGAGATTGGACCTTGATCCAGAGGTTAGGAAATATCTTGGTGGGGCGCTGACAAAGGAGACGGTGCGTGAGCGGTTACAGAAATGGCTTAAATTACGGCACAAGACTGGCTTTGGTGTATTTGTAGCGGAAAATTTAGCAAATAAAGAATTTGTTGGTCGGTGTGGATTTTATAAAATGCCGGATGGAAAAGTAGCAGTGGGTCGAGTTTTCTTACAAAAATTTTGTGGGGAGGGATTGGGAACAGAAGCTATGTTTGCATTACTGAAATGGGCGGAACGAAATATTACCGTAGATTATATTGTTGCAACAACTTCTCCATACAATATTCCGGCACGAAAATCTCTTGAAAACGTGGGTTTTCAATATTATAAGGCCGGGGCTGAGGACAGGATGTGGCGCTTATATTATAAAATAGAACTTAAAAAATAAGATCTTATATCTAAAACTTAAGCTAACGTGCTGATTATATACTATGCTATATAGAAGGCCGGTGTATTTGCACGCGTACAAGTAGGTAAGGTAAATTTAGCATGAGTTACGATCTTCAATTTTTGGTAAATCTTGCAAAATCGTGTTCCCCATTTTATAAAAAATTATATGCGGAATTACCACAAAATTTCAAACTCCAAGATATCCCCGTAATCGATCCACTTGTTTTTGATGAGGCTGTTCGCGACCCGATGAATAATTCATTATTGACACGACCTGAAAGAGGCTTGGTATTAAAGAGTGGTGGCACGACAGGAGGACCTAAATATACGTTTTATAGTAAAGAAGAATGGGAACATTTTTCAAGACTCGCTGGTTCATTACATGATAAATATGAAATTATTAAAAATGGTGATCGATTAATGTATTTATTGGGGTGCGGAAATTTATATGGTGGTATGTTTTTAGGGTATCAAGTTCAAATGTTCAGTCAATCAGACACTCTGATTTTATTGCAAGGACATCAAAGCCCACTCGATGATATTTTAAAAACACTGCAATATTTTTCACCGAATATTATTTTTTCTCCGGCTCCCACATTTATAAAAATTATTCAGAAAATACAAGAGCAAAAATTACAAAATATTAGAGTGGATCGCTATTTAATCTGCGGGGATCTGATTCAAGTTGAACAATATGAAGCTATAAAAGAATTTTTCCCAAACATTATCATCAATAATGATTTTTATGCGAGTACTGATGCAGGGTTTATTGGATTTTCAGATCCGGATTGTGGTTTAAATGAGTTCCGTGAATTTAAAGAATATGCAGAAATAGAAATAATTGATGGCGATGGTCAACTAATCGAACTGGAAAATAAGGAAGGCAATATTATTAGCACTAATTACACGCGAACGTTAATGCCTGTTATTAGATATCCAGTCGGAGATATTGGGTATTGGTGTGAGCCCAAAGAATCAAAAAATCGTAAATTCAAATTAACTGGTAGAGCTATTTTTAAAGAAAAAATAATTAGTTTAGTAGGCTGCGCAGTAGATTATTATGTTATTCGTAACGCCATAACGACGTGTGAAGCCTATTCAAAAATTGATGTATTCCAAGTTATCATTGATACTAAAAATAATAAGGATCGCTTAATAATAAATTATACTACTAACAAATTAGATGCTGATCAAAGGAAGAAATTTGAAAATGAAGTTATCGATAATATTTATAATCATTATCCTGATTTAAAAGAAATAATTGAGGAAGATAAACTGAATCCATTTGAAATAAAACATGTAGGATATATGGACTTAGATTACAATCCTTTGTCCAGTAAGTTAAATAGATTGACTGATTATCGCAACTCAACAAAGAATAATATATGAATCAGTTTTATAATTTTCGTAAAATGGTTGCTAAGAGCAAAGAGATCTGGGATCGTAGTGCAGAATATGGATTATTGAATATTAAAGTTAGAAATATTGGCGATGGATTTATGGAGACTGAAGACGGTCATAAGTTCATAAATCTGATCTCGGGTTCCTATTTAAATCTAGACGAGGATCCTAGACTTATTCAAGGCGCAATCGATGAGTTACAAAAAATGTTAGCGCTTGACCCAGCTTGCTCAAGAATACGTATTCAATTCATTGCCTTGGCTGAAACCGAGGAGATATTAAGTGAGTTATTTGATACGCCGACAATCACTGGCACGACGAGTAGTGCATTGAGCCAGCATATTTTGCCTTTGATTGCGAGTGGTGCGCTCACTAATGACAATAAGCCCATTATGCTTTTTGATAGAGAGGCACATTTTACACTCAATATTAATAAAGCAATCTGTGCTGATGAAACTACAATTGTTACATGTCCACATAATGATGTGAATTTCATTGAGGATTATTGCAAAAAACATCCAGCGGTAGCTTATGTTGCAGATGGGGCTTATAGCAGCGGTGGAAATGCGCCGATGGAGGACTTATTATATCTGCAAAATAAATACGGTTTATTTTTATATTTTGATGATGCGCATGCTTTATCTGCTTTTGGTAAACATGGATGCGGCTATGCAAAATCTTTTATGCCAGAAATGTCGGATAATAGCATCGTAGTTTCTACTATGGGTAAAGGATTTGGTGCGTCTGGTGGTTTGGCAATGATTACGAAAAAACATGAGAAGTTAATTAAGACTTTTATTGGTCCTCTACTTTGGTCTCAGGATTTAAATACTGCAGCATTAGGCGCGGTTAAAGCCTCTGCCGCAATTCATGCCTCAGAAGAATTAGTTGCGCTTCAAAAGAAATTACAAGAAAACCTTAAATTTTTTGATAAATTAATAGATTCAGATTTTAAAGGATTAAAGTTACCTGTTCGGTTTATCAGTGTAAGCACGAGCGAACATGCATTATTCTGTGCGCGTGAGCTTTATCATCGTGGTTTTTACACTTCAGCGCTGTTTCATCCCATCATTCCAAAGGGTAGAGCAGGTGTAAAACTGGCTTTGCGAGTTAAAATATCGAAAACTATGATTGAAAAACTGTGCAATGACATCAAAGAAGTTTTAGTGTTAAGGGAATCAATCTAAATTTATTTTTAATCCTAGACCTTTGTTAACTGCATTTTGATAGATCTTACTAGCTACTGCTAAATCTTCTAATGCGAACCCCTCGCCGCGAAAAAATGTGATTGACGAAGTAATTTTAGTTTTTTTTAAAAGTAAGTCACCTATTTCAATAATATGAGTAGGAGGTAGATAATTATTTTTGAGGGCAAATTTGATTTCACCAGATTCGTGCAGAATTGTTGACATATGATCAACTACCACGAGCGCTTCCTTTAAGATTTCGGGATCTATTTCTAATGCTTCGTGGGTACTTCCGCCAATTGAATTAATATGGACGTTTGATTTAATATCGTGCGCTTTGACCAGTGGTACGAGAGAATCTGTTGAAGTAGCAGAACAAATAATATCTGCATATTTTACGGCAAAAGGGATATTGGCTGCAAATTCTATTTTATCAGTAATTTCATCCATATCTTTTTCAAATTGTTGCATGGATTTTTGTGTGCGACTGAATAAATAAACTTTATTTATGGGTCTTACACTGCAAATGGCTTGTAAAACCGCACGAGCTTGAACGCCGGCACCAATCATAGCAACGATTGAGGCTTCTGGATTAGCGAGTAATTGAGTTGCTAAACCACATATTGCTCCTGTTCGTATCGCGGTTACGCTACTGCCCTCGATCAAAGTTTCGATGACGCCGGTTTTTGGATTCATTAAAATGATTAACCCGTGAATTAATGGTAAACCTAGCTTGGGATTATTTTTCATTAAGGTGGCTAATTTAATTCCGTAAGTGGGAGGATCGCGGACATAACATGGCATGGTTACAGCAACTCCATTTTCTTTAGGAATAGAGATTGCGAGACGATCTGGTATGGTAGTTTCATTTTTTTGATGAGCGATAAAAAAAGGAATTAAGGCTTCAATCGCTTCAGGCATTGAAATCGCTTTTTTAATATCGGCAGCACTCAGTAATAACATGCCTTTATTCCTCGGGGGGTAAAGTGGGAATCATAAAATTGCGTTCATAAATAATCACCATTTTTTGATGTTGATTAAAACCACGAGTTTCTACTGTGATAATGCCTTGTTGCGGTCGACTCTTGGATAGGCGTGTTGCCAAAATAGTACTTTCAGCGTAAAGAGTGTCTCCAATAAAAACGGGGTGGGTAAGGCGGACCTTATCCCATCCTAAATTTGCAGTTGCATTAGCACTTAAAATTAAAACCGTCATGCAGTTTACCAAAGCAAAGGTAACTTGGCTTGAAACGAGTATTTTTCCAAATTCACTCTGTTTTGCAAATTCAACATCCGTGTGTAATGGATTCATATTCATCGATAATGCGACATGTAAAAGATTATCGGTTTCTGTAACGGTGCGCGCAGGTCGATGTTCGTAAATATCTCCGACAATAAATTCTTCGAAATATAAACCGTGCTGCTCGCGATAACGATGGGGTCCTATTTTTTTACACCACCTCATAGCAGACCTCTAAATTTCGCACGGTTTAAAATTTTTTGGGCTAGAATGACAAATGGTGGTCCAATCATTGACGTTTCTAATAGAATCGCGCCACCTGAGGTTTCCTTGTATTTTTTAATAATTTGTTGGGCTTGAATAATTTCCCGCGGCCGCGGTGCAAAGACTTTATTAATCGGTTCGATTTGTGAAATATGAATAGCCGCTTTTGCGTGAAAGCCGATTTTTTTTAAACGAAAACATTCTTTAAATAATCCGTGTTGGTCATGCACGTCAAAATAGGCAGTATCAATGCTAATGATGTTATGTGCAGCTGCAATATCTGCAATTTTGCGTCTAACATGTAGAAGGTTTTGCCAATTCATGTCTAACTCTACATCAGCGCTATAATCGGCTGAACCAAAAATCAAACCGGAACTTACTTTTGCGATTTGGGCGATATTAGCGAGTCCTAATGCATTTTCGATGATAGCGATTAATAGTGGCACTTTCTCATTAGTAGAACGAATGGTGTCTTCTATAATTAATATTTCTTCATCCGCTTGCACCTTGGGTAAAAAAATAATATCTGGTAAATTAGCCATTTCTGCAAGCAATAATAAATCGCGTTGTCCCTCGTTTAACCGGATGCTATTGATACGAATGGCAGAGATAAATGGTGGTCGTGTTTGAAAAAAATTTAATACATTGCTTCGTGCATTACTTTTCTCTGGTATGGCAATGGAATCCTCTAAATCCAACACAGTAACATCTGCTCCACATTCATGACCTTTATCGAAATTGAATTTAGTAAGAGCGGGAGTGAATAAAAAGCTAGAAGCAAATTTAATTCGGTCGGCGAGAGGAGATTTTTGCATATAATCCAATCCACTTAATCATTGTGAATTAAGCCCGTGGATGTATACCAACATCTCTCCTTGGCAAATATTTCCAACCAGCAGTAGCCTGGACCAAAGATCCGGGAAATAGATTCCTGAATCTTTGATCCAGGCTACATAACAGCTTCAAAGGCATTACATCTATAAAGATAGTAGTTTTTGCACTCCATTTCCACTTCCCTACCAATGTAACTTACGGTAAATTAAGAATTTTTTATGGATTTTTATGTCGATCTCAGTTGCATTTCTGAGTCTTTCTGTATTTGCGTAGGTAAATAAGTAGACTTTTTAAATAAACTACAACAAGATTTAAATTTATGTTTGTAATGAGTTGGTGTGAGTTTCCACGCAATTAATCCGAGCGTCAATATTGTAGCGGCTACTCCTAAACCTAACGCAAACCACGGCCCCATTGGAATAATCATAATACCGGTAACCAGCGAACTGATAATTGATATCCCTAATATACCGACCAAATTCAATGTGGCTGCCTGGAAATAACCTATTTTTTCGTTAGGATTTGTAGCTTTTTGATAGAGTTTAAGATTATTAACCAGATTGGTTGTTAATTTGATTAACATGCAAATTAAGGCGCATAAAAATAAATAGGGCGCGATCGGAAAAGCCCCACCTGTAATCAGAGAACCTGCTACGACCGTATCTACTAAAGCTGCTGCGGATATTGAGCAAATTAAATTTATATAAGAAACGAGATTTTTTTTATTTTTACAAAAAGTGACGATCTCAATCCCTGCATCTGCAGTAAAGGCAAACGCGAGTACCGGCATAAAAATATAATGCAGATAAGAATGATTGAAGAATTCCATTAATTCTTTATTTGAGAAACAAATAAAAATCACCGTTTCGGCACCTTCTTTGCAAAGTTGCGCGAATTTCCTGGATTGTTGAAGACGTTCTTGAAAGATTTTGTCATTTATTTCTGACTGATCTTTAATTAAGTGTTTTTTCATGTTGATCTCCTATTGACTCTGCGAGTATAAATGAATTTTCACCAATTGAAACCTCGTTAAATTAATTTTTCGTTAATAAAACTGCGTGGCAGGGATGATGCGACAATCCTAGATACAATAAATTTTAAACGCGGAGCGAAGGTTAATTGAGGAGCTAAGATAATAATATAATGAACTTATCGGTTTTAAATATTTTAAAGATTGTAATTTAAATACTAAAAACTTTTAAAATTATTTTTATTATATCTATTTATTGATCTTTGCATTTTTCGGGCAGCGAAGTTTTTCATCTTGTGCATCACGATATAATGCATTTTTATGTAAGTCGTTGATAGGTTCGAATTGCACGTTATTCCCCGTTAAAATAAGAGGTTTTATCGATAACATCATTCGCCTCATTAAAAACGCAAGTTTATTTTATTCGGTGCGGTATATTATAAAAATAACACTAGAATAAATGAATAATTTTATCTTATAAACTTCAAGGATTTAAAATACAAGCTGTCATTATTTTGACTAAATAGACTATAGTGGAATAAATGAATTGATTTACAGGGGGGATGTCATGAAAATAATGGCATGGGTAGTTGCAGCAAGTATATTGACGGGTGGCATGGTTTTAGCCCCAGTAGCGGCAGAAGCGGGATTTGTTCTTTGTAAGCATCACAAATGTGTTTATGTAAAAACCGGTCCAAGAAGAGTAATTACTCAAGACAGATATATTAATCGCTATGAGCCGACTCGATATATAAATCGTGTTGAACCTCAAGGCGGTCGATATATTAATCGTTATGAACCTCAAGGTGGTAGGTACATTAATCGTTATGATCCGCAGCCAGGCAATCGATATATTAATCGTTATGAGCCTCAAGGTGGTCGATATATTAATCGCGTTGAACCTCAAGGCGGTCGATATATAAATCGATACGATCCTCAACAGCAGCAAAGATCAGGACGTTATATCAACGTTTATAATTAAAATTCGCTGTAAGAGAAACCTAACCCTGGTAAACTAAGTGTTTACCGGGGTTTTTACTTTTAAAGTTATGAAAAAATCACACAATTACGAAATTACGTCTACCCACAATGTTCCCATAAAATCATGGACTAAGGGTGTTCCTTTTGAAAGTGAAGCAAAACAGCAATTAAAAAATATTGCGAATTTACCTTTTATTTTTAAATGGGTGGCTGTCATGCCAGATGTGCATTTAGGTAAAGGAGCTGCAATTGGTGCTGTGATTCCAACAATTGGAGCGGTGATTCCCGCGGCTGTGGGCGTCGATATTGGATGTGGAATGATTGCGGTTAAAACCAGTTTAAATGCAAATGATCTTCCCAATAATTTAACGGAATTGCGGGCTGCAATAGAAAAATCGGTGCCTCATGGTAGCTCTGCTAAAAGAGGTGGGCGTGATAAAGGTGCGTGGCAAGATTATCCGGAAATTGTCGTTAGTGCTTGGAAAAAACTAGAAATGGGATTTAAGTCCATTATACGCAAACATCCAATTATTGAAAAATCCAATAATATAAACCATATTGGCACATTGGGTGGTGGAAATCATTTTATTGAAATTTGTTTGGATCAAGCAGATGCAGTCTGGATTATGTTACATAGTGGTTCTCGTGGCGTTGGCAATTTAATTGGAAATTATTTTATTGAGTTAGCCAAAAAAGATATGCAAAAAAATCATATTCATTTAGCGGATGCTGATTTAGCTTATTTAAATGAAGGTACACAATATTTTAGAGATTATGTTGAGGCTGTCGAATGGGCGCAACGTTTTGCAGCGCTCAATCGAGAAGTGATGATGCAAAGAGTCATTGCGGCGATGGCGAAAACACTAAAGATTGTATTTTCAACTCATTTAGAAGCGATTAATTGTCATCATAACTATGTGACGCGCGAAAAACATTTTGGCACTAAGGTATTCATCACAAGAAAAGGTGCTGTGCGTGCAGGCAAAGGAGAATTAGGAATTATTCCAGGTAGCATGGGCGCAAAATCTTATATCGTCCGTGGATTAGGAAATGAAGAAAGTTTTCAGAGCTGCAGTCACGGAGCAGGGCGTGTGATGTCTCGAAATGCCGCGAAAAAAAATATTAGTCTAGCAGAACATATTAAAGCGACGGAAGGTGTCGAATGTTTGAAAGATAAAAGCGTTATCGATGAATCCCCAGCAGCGTATAAGTCGATTGATGCTGTGCTCACGGCACAAAAAGATTTGGTTGAAGTGATGTACACTCTCAAGCAGATTATTTGCGTGAAGGGTTAAAGAAAAAGAGCCCATACTAAAACGATTATTTTATTGCTCTGATCTGATGTCTCGGTTACGAAGCGCTGGAAAATTCAACACAAATTCTGTAAAAGTGCCTTCTTGAGAGTAGCATTTTATATCGCCGCCTAAATTTTGCATGACGTTTTTGCAAAAAGCCAAACCTAAACCTGATCCATGTCTTTCCGTGCTATGAAAACGGGTAAATAATCGCTTAAGATTATCTTCGGAAATACCGGTTCCAGTGTCTTGGAAATGCAGATAATTATATTCACTCCCTTTTTCTAGCCAAATTTTAATTTCACCTTTTTGTGCTTTATCGATAAAATACAATGCGTTTTTTAATAGATTAAACAGAACATGGATAAATAAAATTTCTTCACCCTTGAAATAAAAATCAGGGTGCCTGTTCCAATGAACAATTTTTTTATGATGTTCATTCGTAAAAGGATAGCGTGCTAAAGCATTTTCGATACAATGAGATATGGAGTGGCGCTCTAATTTTTGTGGCACTTTAGCTTGATTGACATTACTCAGCATCGTATCAATCACCATGTGTGAATATTGAATTTCAAGCTGACTTTCGTCTAATATATTTTTTAATGTCTCGATATGATCAGGTCGTATTTCTTCTTTTATTAATTTAGCTTCATGTGCTGTGTGATAGGATTTGATAAGTATAGGCAGGTAACGTCGTATTCCTACAAAGGAATTTTCCAGGGCGCCCAGGGGCGTTCGTAATTCGTGAGCGATACTTCTGCTCAACGAGCGCATAGAATTCAATTTTTCAGTATCAAAACGTTGTTTATTCCGCGCAAAGAAGGCGACCACGATAAACGAACCTAAAAATTGGGCCACCACGCCCCATGTGTAGGATGTCGGAACCATAGGCAGAGGGGTTGTGAAATAATACGCAGCGAATGCAAACACAATACCTAGTGAAAATATACAAATATAAGACAGCCAATCAACTAATAATAAAACCCAAAATACAATAGTATTTGCAGACATAAGCCAAACGGTGGCACCATTGTTTTTTAACATCATAAAAAAGAAGAAAAAGGGTAGACAAAAACCCAGCGTAAAGAGCCAATAAACTGAAAACCAGGATAATAATTTTTTAGGCCAATATCTTTTTAACAATAAACCTGCACATAAGAGAGTGCAGGTTATCCTAAGCCCAAGGTTTTCATATGATTGGTAGGAACCAAATTTCCAAATAAGATAATAAATGGGATAATTTAATATTCCAAAAATACCAAATGCGATATATTGGGCACCAAAGTTTTCAACGCGTTGATCAATAGTTTGCTTAAAACGATTAATTAAGCTGCCGATTTTTCTTCCGTATAGTTGAAAACGGTATTTGAAATTTGCTCCCATATTTTTAATTGATACTCGCCTATAAAATTAAACGCATTTTTGACTAATTCGGGTTGAACGTCCCACAATTCTTTAAATCTACAATTTTCTACGCTCTCATAATGTTGTACGTATATATGAACATTGAAAAAAACCATATCTATTTTCTGAGAACCGAAACTTTCTACTATCTTCTTAAGATTAGTATAATCGATATTATCTAATCTCTCTAAGGCGGCAAACGCGGCTAAGCGACAATCCCACTCATGTTCTCGCAACCAGCGAAGATGACCGCTATTATAATCGCGAAGGAAGGGTAAGTAGAACTTTTCTTCTATGAGTTCATAGACTAGATTTACTCCTAAACTCTTAGCAAAATCAAGATAAAGCTTTTCGTGTGAACGGCCATTTCTACCAAACTCATCGCGCATATTCTCTAAAATCATTTCTTTAGATTCAGCATCGGGGGCAAAGTTGGCCATATACCAAAGGACATCATCAAAATGTGCTCTCTGATGATATAGAATTCTCACAAAATGTCGCTGTTGTTCAAGGGTCCATTGCGCAGTCTGCACAGTGTCGAAAAGGGGGATGCGAGAGGCTTTAAAATCATATTGTCGATCCCATTCCTCTAAAAATAGGTTTAAAGCGGGATCAATATTGAGTGTTTGAATTTTTTGGGCGGTTTGCATAACAAGTCTACCTTTATAATTTATGTATTTGTAATCAACCGAGATTTACGGGCATATTAGCAAATCCAGATGATTTCTTTAATACGAGGGTCTCCTGACAAATTGACTAGCTCGTAAACTTTAAACACGTCACATATTAAGTTAATGCAGATGAAATTTCTTGTAGAAATAACATTTACTTGGTAAGACCTCTCACTTATGAAGCTTAAATATAACAAAATCATGAGCTTATACACTATTGGCTAAGTAAGAAAACGTGATACCTTTTCTGGAATTCTAAAAGTTTTATTGCAAGCGCATGTGGGCTAACCCACCATCTCATCTTAAGTTTATTTTAAATAATTAACTATAAATGATTCGTTGCTTGCATGGGTGACCAAGGACTAGAATACTTGCTCATTGTTTTAAGTAAGGATTTTATCATGCGATTTAAAAATTTATTTGCAACAGCATTAATTTTAATAACTGGCGCGAGCTTTGCTAACGCGGTTACCCCTTTAAACACTATGACAAGGAATACAGCTTGTGGAAATCCTGCGCCACAACCACATGATCCGAAATGGTGCAGTTGCTTTCATAATTATTTGTGCAAGACAATATGTAAGACGAGGGAATGTTCTGACAGCAAATTGAGCAAAAAAATCAATGCATATGGGGGTATCATTGCGTTTTGTAGTAATTACCCTATGCCTGACTTGGATGCAAGAGCATGTGAAGATCAATTAATTGGTTATTTTGAGCAATGTCCGAATAACAATTAAATAAATAGGCATGCAATTTGCAAATTTCCTTGGATCTGCAATCAAGGCTACACTACGATCTAAGTTACTAATCATGAGGATATTAGCATGGCCATTGCCATTTTATGTGGGAAGGATAAGCTAGATCATGAGGCACATGCATGGTTGGCGACGAGTTTAAAAAGCGAATTATTAACTTTAGACTCGAATTTGGATATTCAAATATGGCCGGAAATTACCGATCAGAATCAGATTGAATGTGCGCTGGTATGGCGTTATCGATTAGGGGAATTAAATAAATTTCCTCATTTGAAAGGTATTTTTTCGTTAGGTGCTGGGGTCGACTATTTATTTACTGATCCCCAACTCCCAAAAAATATTCCGATTACCCGCATCGTTGATCCCACGATGGCGCGAGATATTACTCAATATGTTGTAACCGCGATTTTAAATTATATCTGTCGAAATGATCATTGGCGGATTTGTCAGCAGCAAAAAAAATGGGGGAAGCAGCCACCATTTAATTTTGCGGATAAAACCGTGGGTATTATGGGATTGGGTTTTTTAGGTTCGCGTTTAGCCGATGCATTAACGCATTTACAAATTAATACAATTGGCTGGAGCAAAACACCGAAACAAATTGAAAATGTAAAATGCTACGCAAGTGAAAATGAATTTAAAACTTTTTTAAATAATACGGATATTTTAGTTTGTTTATTACCGCATACCCAAGAAACAGAAAATATTATAAATAATGAGTTGATTGCCGAATTGCGCGATCAAGCTTATATCATTAATGTTGCGCGTGGCGCTTTATTGGTGGAAGAAGATTTAATTGCGGCATTAAATCGAGGTAAATTATCCGGTGCGAGTTTAGATGTTTTTCGCCTTGAACCATTGGATACCAAACATATTTTTTGGTCGCACGCCAAAATTCGTGTCACTCCGCATATTGCGGCGGTGACCAATCCGGTGACCATCGCCCATCAAGTCTTAGAAAATTATCGACGACTTTTGCAGGGAAAACCTCTGCTCAATCAAGTGGATGTACAACGAGGATATTAACGTAGCCTGGATCGCAGCTCCAGGAAGGCTCGGACCTTCGTTCCGGGTAGCCTGGATCGCAGATCCAGGAAAGCTCGGACCTTCGTTCCGGGTAGCCTGGATCGCAGATCCAGGAATGTTATCCTTGATCCTCGTTTCAGGCTACAGGCTAGATTAAAGGGTAGAACGTGTGTTACCTTTTTAGAATATCTCCATAACAAGGACGAGGGAGAACATCATGTCGTTCCGTGCAGTAGTTATTTCAAGCTTAATTTTGAGTTTAGGTATGAATTCAGCAGCCATCGCTGAAAACCCCACCTTGCCTCTAGCCCAGCAAAAAGTTTGGAAAGATTGGTCCTATTCGTTAGCGCTGCAAGCTGCCACCTGGGGTGCGCCCTTGGTTATCATGTATGCTTTACGCTATAACGATACCGTGGGCCCAAAAGCCAAAGCAAAACCTAATGCGATTTGGCGCATGGAAAATATCTCTACTCCGGAATTATCCAAGCAAGCAGGATATGTTACCCCCAATGTGAATACGATTTATGGGTTTGGATTTATGGATCTCCGTCAAGAACCCGTCATTTTAGAAGTACCGAATTCGCATGATCGATATTACCTGGTGCAATTAGTTGACATGTGGACCAATAGTTTTGCTTACGTCGGAGGTAAAGCAACCGGTTATAAGGGTGGTAAATTTGCGTTAGTGGGACCGGGTTGGAAAGGCCAATTACCGAAAAATGTAAAACGTATTGATTGTCCAACGCCATGGATCTTGGTGCAACCGCGAGTGCATATTTTTAAAAATGGAAAATTAAGTCTAGAAGGTGCGCGTGATATTTTACAACAAATTAGAACCATCGGATTAGCGAAATATAATGGGAAAAAACCCATAGCGTCAGTAAATTATCTTTATCCTGCGCCACAATTTTCCGATCCGAATTTACCGGTGAGTGCATTATCCTATAAAGATCCGCTGCAATTTTGGGATTTATTAAGTATTGCGCTTAGTGAAAATCCTCCGCCAACAGATCAAATTACCGCGTTATTACCCATGTTTAAATCATTAGGTATTGAATTTGGAAAACCTTGGGATCGTTCTAAAGTACCGCCAGAAGTTTTAGCAGCGATGTCGGATGCTGCAAAAAATATTGGAGATATGTTGTCGAATTTGCCGATGGGAACCATTTATAAAGGCGCATTTATTCCACCACCTTCGATTGGAAATCCCAAAAACGATTATAAAACACGTGCTATTGTGGCGCGTGTGGGTTTAACCGCAAATATTCCAGAAGAAGCGATTTATTGGATTTACACGCAGGATAGTCAATATCAATTTTTAAATGGCAGTCACAAATATACGATGACATTTAGAGAAGGTTTACCGTTTTATGCACCGGGATTTTGGTCGGTGACGATGTACGATTCAAAAAATAATTATACGGTTCCTAACCCGCTGAAACGTTATATGTTAGGTAGTGATACACCGAAAATTAAAAAGAATGCTGATGGTTCGTTTACGCTTTATATTCAAACGCAAAATCCGGGCAAAGATAAAGAATCGAATTGGCTTCCTGCGCCACCGGGTCAATTTTATTTAATTCCACGGGCTTATCCGCCGAAACCGGAATTAATAAAAGTTTTAACGGATGTTAATGCGTGGCCGGTGCCGGTGGTGATCCAACAGGCGAAATAAAGCGTTGAGATTTTACTACCAGGCCAATTTTTTTAACGCAAGTGTTAAATTCTTACCGTACTCTGGGATACACTCACAGCGCCAGGTTCACACTCACCTGCAGCACATTCGCATAATTTCGATTGTAATAACCCGCTAACGTTCCAATGCGAGTAATACTTTCAATCGGTGCTTTACCAAAATCAATAAATTCATAAGAAAATGCGAGCTGCACAATTTTATAAATTGAAAGAATTAACCCTGTGCCTGCACGAATTTGGCGATCCATCGGTAAATCGGGTAAACGATTTCTGCTATTAGTGGGGGATGAATCATATGAAACGCCGGCTTGCCATAACATAAGTGGTGAAAGTTGATATTGCCAACCTAAACCTACACGAAAAGTATCATGCCAGGCAATATGCGAAACGAGGCTAAAGCCGTCGATGGTCACCGTTGGATTATTGAGGGTAGACCAATTTGACCAACCCGCTTCACCTAACACACTGAGTTTTGGATTGACGTGAAATTTAATACTAGAAATAATATTCTGCGGCATGATTAATTCTGTTGAAACAGAAGGCTCCGTATTAATTCGTAAAAAATTCGCGATGCCGTGAAAATGGTGCGTGATTTGCGAACGATAAGCGATACCGATATTGCTCAATTCATTTGGTGTAAATAAAATGCCGGCATTAAATCCGGGAGCTTCACTATGCACTTTTACATTGATTTGACCATCGGTTACACGAGGTAGGGGAATGCCATTGGTTTGATGTAAATTCCCATATTCCAAGGACACACCGGCACCCACTGAAAAATGATCTCCAATTTTATAAGCGAGTGCGGGATTTAAATTTAAGGTCAGTAATTCAAGATTCTGCACGTAATAACGACCCACCCAACCATCGTTATAATTTAATAGACCGCCGTAGGGTGAGGTTAAACTAATTCCTAATTTTAATTTTGGTGTACAACTAATTACATCATAAATTGCGAGTCCAGGAACTAAATATCCTGCATTGCCGCCGTTATCGCCAGAAAAAGTATTTACTCGGTTATCGGCGGCAAAGGTGATAATCGGCAGCAGCATTTGCGAGCCGAGCATAAATTCTGAAGTGGCTAATTGTGTCATGCCGGCGGGATTAAAATAAGCGGTGGAGGCATCCATCGCCACCGCTGCTTGTCCCACGCCTGCTGAACCAATAATCGGCGTGCCTAATTCATAAAATTGAAACGCGGCTGCTAAACTATTCGAGTGGTAAGCAGAAAACACACTGAAAAAAATAGCAGTGAATGAGGTTTTTTTTGCAATCCATTGTAACAATGTCATTTTTCCATCGATTAAAGTGCAAAAAGTATAACAACGAGAAAGTATTTATGTAAATGATTATTTAAAGGAGTTTTGCTCTCAATGTGGGTACTTGCAACTCATCTTTTGCTCCATACTCTAACAATAAATCAATAATCCGATCGATATCTTCTTTCGGTGCACGACTTTCTCTGGCCCATGTTAATGCGTTTTTTTCATTTAAAGAAGAAGCATTAATATTAAAATCTTTGTCGTCTTCACAAAATTCCAATAAATTTTTTACTAAAAGATAACGACCAGCTGAGCAAGCGGCAATTAATGCTAATTTATAATTTCTTTGATTTAACGATTTTAAAAAAAGCGTTTCCTCTGGGAATAGTTTAGCATGCTGTGTGCCTAGTCTTAGTAAATCTCCATAATTAATTTTTTCAGAGCTAAATAAAGTTGAGTTTTTGGATTTCCACAATTTTGATGTATTGGCAAGTAATAGTAATTCTATCATTTCTAAACAGGCTTTACTCCTGGAAGATAAACGTCTTCGACTGCGATAATAACTAGGAACACCATAATTTTCGGGAACTTTATTCAATGGGTGTATATAAAGTCCTTGCGATTGACCAAATTTAGAGGTTGCATATAATCTTTTATCGCCACCTTTACCCACGAATAAAGCGGTATGTTTCAATTCATTTGAATTTTTATAAACAATGAGATCTCCCTGACAAAGATCTGTTGGAGAAATCACTTTGTAACTTTTGAGAAAATCCGCAATTCGTTCTGCAATATCTACGTGATGGGCGGACAAGTATTCTGGACATTCAAAATCTAATAAATCTAGTACCATTGTTAAACTATCACGCTCAAAGACATTTACAAAGTCTGATACGGGAAAAATATTAAATTCTTCCAACTGCTGGTATAACCATTTTTGTGGAGATTCGTCATTTAAAATGGCTTTATTAAATGAAGTCCTAATATTTGTATACCAATCTTTATCTGAAGGTATTAGGGAAACGAAAAGAATGGTATACCGCAAAATGTCGTGGATATGCTTCATTTTAATATGTTTTCCAAGAGCCATATATCTAGTGATGAGCTCCTCAAGCCTATTTTCGTAAACGTTGACTAATTGCAGCAAAACCCTAATTTTTTGTAGCATATCGTAAATATCCTTCTCATTTATTTTGCTGCATCATACGCTATGCAACTTACCTTAAACTTAAAGTTAATATATTTCGTTTTCTAACTTAATATTGTCTGTGCATTAGGCAAAAAGGAGTTAACTTTTAAAACATAGAGCTATAAACTCTAGAATTATGACAATCATGTAACGCTTAAGCAATTCAACTGTAGGCTGATAGTGGTATAATGTCTCAATCAAATGGAATTCGGTCGACCCGCAAGCTCTCCCAGGATAGGACATTCAATATGAATCAATTAATGGGAGCCAAACATGGCACGACAACTCTCCACATATGCAAAAAATAAAATTGAAATACAAGAACAACTAGCTCTGATGCTGCAATGGGTGAAACACATTGACCCTGTCCAGGCGCAACAAGAAAATTTAATAGAGCAGTTTGAATCAACGATTCAAAAAATCTGGAATAATAAAAGAAGTAAACGAGAAAATGTAGCGCTGAAATTACAGAGTATTATTGTAGATATTCAGCATACGGTATTAAAATACAAATTAGAAAATATTATTCATTCTCTACTGGATTTTCCTGAGAAAGATCCGGATATCGAACGTATCAAGATCATGCAAAAAATTGCGATGGCAAAAAGTAGCGTTCTCGAAAATCCGACCCGTCGTTATTATATCAATTTAATTACGGCTTATTCCGAGGCGATGTTAGCAGAACTGAAACGCAAGCCAGATGATTATTGCGTATTCTTAGCTGAGATTAAAAAAATGCAGGCGATGATTCGGGAGAATATTGCTAAAATTAAAAATAACCATCAGGCTAAAAATACGGTTTTGAATTTAGTGGAATATCGGAGTATGTTGCAATAACAAAGAGTCGCCATTCCCGATGAAAGCTGCTTATTTAAGTAAAGAAAAAACTGTGCTTTCACAGCTTTCAATCGGGAATCCAAATTAAGATCTGTTTAAAAACTTTAGAATTAATTATTTATTTTTTATTAGAAATTAGAGTTTGGATTCTGCTGTCGAAAGCTATGCGATTGTTGTATTTTTTTATTTTTGCTGATCTTCGCGCACTTAGTTCGACAGTAAGTGTAGTTTCCAGCGCTTCGATAATTCTGCGATGACTAGTTGCGCGCGCACGCTGTTTCCTGCTTTATCGACTGGTGGTGAAAATACGACGATCGCCATTTTATGTGGCGCGATTGCAAGAATTCCCCCGCCCACGCCACTTTTTGCGGGCAAACCCACGGTCGTAAACCAAGCGCCGCTATTTTCATATAGGCCATTAATGACCATCTGCGCTAAAATCTCTTTGATATATTGTGGTTGGATTATTTGCTGATGGCTGAGGGGATTAATTCCTTTATTAATTAAGGTCGCGCCCATTAATGCTAATTGGCGTGCGCTTGCCATAATCGAACACGCTTTTGTATAACGATCAACAGCATCTAATGGATCGCCGTCCAACATGCCGTACGAATTTAATAATCCGGCAATGGCGCGATTATGTTGATTGGTAGCCATTTCTGAGCGATAAACTTTTTCACCTAAATAAAGTTGATCATCACTCAAGCTTTTAAAGAAATCCAGCACGCGATTCCATTTATCTTCGCCATCTTTGCCTTTAATTAAACTCGTTACTTGAATCGCGCCAGCATTGACGAGAGGATTTTCTAAATGATTTGGAATTTGCTCAAGGGCCATAATGGAATTAAATCCTTGGCCTGTGGCGTTTAACCCAATTTTATCATTTAAAACACTTGTTCCATTATCTTGTAATGCAAGGCCATAAACAAAGGGTTTGGAAATGGATTCAATCGCAAATGGAACATCAGAATTTCCAATGGATTCTATTTTTCCGTCTGGTGTGGCGATAACAATGGTAAAATAATTGGGATTAACTTTCGCTAATTCAGGAATATAATCCGCATTTTTGCCGTCTTTGACGTTTTTATATTTTTGATAAACATCCACCAGCGTTTGCTTGATCTCGCTGCTAGAAAGAGTTGCGGTGTTCGATTCCGCCAATAAGTTTGTTGATGTTATACTCATGCAAAATACTAGAATTGAAGCTAATTTCGCTCGCAATTTAAATCGCCTTCTCAAATTAAGAATGGGGATTCCTATTCCAGAAGCCAGCGTCCTGATTTGAGAGTCTATTCTCTTGAACTTTTTGATGGGATGACAAAAAGGGGTCCATTACATGCAAGGAGCTTAACTGATTTCTTAAGCCAATTCAATATCCTGCAATATTGAATAAAGTTGATAATATGCAATAATTATCTGCTTGTTTATTTGAGAAAAATAAAAATCGAATATCTATTTATTGGACAAATTTAAAATAATATCTAAAGGCAAAAATGGAAATACTTAATGTAGGTTTGGTGGGTTTTGGTGTGTCTGGCGAATTTTTTCATGCGCCATTTTTAAAAACGTTGCCAGGTTGGAATATCAAAACGATAATAAGTTCGCAGAGAGAGAAAATTCTTAAATGTTATCCTGGAGTTGCAGTGACAGAGTACCTCGAGGAGGTTATGCAAGATCCGAAGATCGATGTGATTATCATTACAACGCCGAATAACACGCATTTTTCTACTGCAAAAAAAGCATTATTGGCTAATAAACATGTCGTTGTAGAAAAGCCATTTGTTATTTCCAGTAATGAAGGGTCTGAACTAAATGAATTAGCGAACAAACAACATAAAATATTAACGGTTTATCATAACCGTAGGTGGGATAGCGGTTTTTTAACTTTAAAAAAATTATTGGCGCAAAAAACCTTGGGTAATTTAACGCAAGTTGAAATCCACTTCGATCGTTTTCGCCCTGAAGTAAATCCTGCAAAATGGCGTGAAACGATGGGCCGAGGAAATGGAATATTATATGATTTGGGTTCGCACTTAGTGGATCAGGCTTTAAATTTATTTGGCAGCCCCAAAAATTATTTTGCGGATGTCGGAATTCAAAGACCAGGAGGAGAGGCTCCAGATTATTTTCATATAATTTTTCAATATGATCCATTGCGCGTTATTTTACATGCGAGTAGCGTTGTGCCTCGACCGTTGGCCCATTTCGTTGTGCATGGAGATGGAGGGAGTTTTGTTAAATGGTCGCTTGATCCCCAAGAGGCGCAATTACGTGCGGGGATGCTGCCCAATCATCCGGATTTTGGTAAAGATGAAACGCTTGCAGAATTAACCTTACCGGGGCAGTCTGCAGAAGCCTACCCCCTTGAGCGTGGTGATTATGCAGAATTTTATCGTCAATTATATCGTGCGATTGTGGATCGCAGATTCGAACCACCTGTTTTGGCCAAGGAAGCCTTGGAGGTAATCGAGTGGATTGAAAAATTATCGTGAATTGGTAGCCTGGATCGCAGATCCAGGAATTTCCCCCGGATCTCTGATCCGGGCTACGCTGTAGCCTGGATCGCAGATCCAGGAATTTCCCCCGGATCTTTGATCCGGGCTACGTGGATTGAAAAATTACTGAATTTGTAGCCTGGATCGCAGATCCAGGAATTTCCCCCGGATCTCTGATCCGGGCTACGTGGATTGAAAAATTATCGTGTGAGGAGATGGCACCAGTATGTTGGCGCCATCTGAAGATGAATTACTTTTTCTTTTCTTTTTTCTCAAGCCGTTTTTCTTTTAAAGATTTAGCCGGTTTTTTCTTGGTTTCTTTTTTGGTTTCTTTGGATTTAGACATGAAGTATTCTCCTTCTGATTAATCTAACCGCATCGCCAAGCTGGGTGCAGTCATTTATTTTATACCTGAGATTGAGTCGACAGTCAAAATTTATCAGAATTTTCATCCCATAAATCGAGTTGTTTGCGGATTTCTTTACAACGCTTAAAACTTTGGGTATTTAATGTCGGTGAATCGATCAAATTTAATTTAAATCTTTTACAAGCAAGCTTAAATCGCATTGCTAATAAATCAGCGAATTCTCCTTCGCCACGCATGCGTTTACCAAAAGTCGCATCATATTCTTTACCTCCACGCATCTGACGAATAATGCTCATCACATGTTCGGCGCGTTCAGGAAAATGTTTCGCTAACCACTGTTTAAAAAGATTTTTGACCTCATATGGCAAACGAATAAAAGTATAACTTGCATGTTGTGCGCCAGATTCACTCGCCGCTTTTAAAATTTTTTCCATTTCCATATCATTTATTAATGGAATCATTGGGGCTGCCATGATTCGCACTGGAATTCCAGCACTACTTAATTTATTAACGACACGTAAACGTGCTCTTGGAGTCGCGGTGCGCGGTTCCATTATATGTTTCAATTCGGTAGAAAGAGTGGTGATACTCACCGCCACTTTAATTAATTGTCGTTCTGCCATATCGGATAAAATATCTAAATCGCGCTCTATCAATGCGCCTTTCGTAATAATAATAACAGGATGATTGTACCGATTTAAGGTTTCTAAAATTTGACGGCTAATTTTTAGTTTCGCTTCGATCGGTTGATAAGGATCGGTATTCGCTCCTAATACAATCGATTGACAAATATATTTAGGTTTTTCCAATTGTTCTGCTAATAATTTAGCAGCATCAGCTTTATAAAAAATTTTAGTTTCAAAATCGAGACCGGGGGACATATCCATATAGGCATGACTCGGACGTGCGTAACAATAAATACAGCCGTGTTCACAACCTCGATAGGGATTAATAGATTGTTCGAAACCAAGATCGGGAGATTTATTTTTGGTTATAAGGGACTTAGCATGGTCCAGGAATAATATGGTTTCTAACGGGGGCAATGTTTCAAGTTCTTTTTCCCACCCATCATCAAATTCTTCGCGAATTTCCTTGTCGAATCGTCCTTCTGGATTACTGATGGCGCCTCTATTTTTAATATTCATACCTTGCCTCATGGAATTACGACACGCTCTGATAGTATGTTAATATCTCATCGTGAGCGTGCAAAGAAAAATATTTATTTAAGAAATTTTTAAGAATTCCTGGAGAATTTTATGCGAAATTGTCCGTGTGGCAGCGGAAAAACGTATGCAACGTGTTGTGGTCTTTTTATCGAAGGCGAGCAGCTTGCTGCAACTGCTGAACAACTCATGCGATCACGTTATACGGCGTATACCGACGCTAATATCGATTACATTCTGCAAACTATGAGATCTCCAGCCGCTGATGATTTTAATGCTGAATCTTCGCGTGAATGGGCCAAAACTGCTAAATGGCTCAAATTAGAAGTGTTACAAACTTCGTGTCAAGGTGATAAAGCTTACGTGGAATTCAAAGCGTATTTTTCTTTGGATAATAAAACGCATATCATGTATGAATTAAGTGAATTTCATTTAATAAATGGAAAATGGTTTTATGTTGATGGCGAAATGCCAAAACCAAAACCGGTTACTCGACAACATCATGTCGGAAGAAATGATCCTTGTATTTGTGGCAGCGGAAAAAAATATAAAAAATGTTGTGGCTTGTAGCCTGGATCGAAGATCCGCGAAGATCCCGGATCTTCGATCCAGACTACGATTGCAGCATTAAAATTATTTATCGGTAGATTTTTTTAGTTTCGCCCAAAATATACAGAATATCCATCGCCATTATCGCGCCGACCAATGCTGTGGTATTTGCAATATCGTAGGGTGGTGCAACTTCAACAATATCGGCGCCGACCACATTCATCCCTTTTAAACCCCATAAAATTTCGCGTTGAAATGCAGAGGTAAGTCCACCGGGTACAGGTGTTCCGGTTCCTGGCGTAAAAGCAGGATCCATACCATCCACATCCAAACTTAAAAAACATTTTCGCTTACCAACGATGCGTTTTATTTCTTGAATAACGCCTTCTGCGCCTAGTTTAAAACATTCGTTGGCGGGAATAACATTGTATTTTGGAGTTTCTGGAATAGGGGTGCGAATACCAATTTGCACAGAGTTTTCTGGGTCTAAAATACCTTCGACAGCAGCATGATAAAACATCGAACCGTGATTTAAATAAGGAACTTCGTAAGAGTCTGTGTGTGCATCAAAATGAATTAAACTTAATTTACCGTGTTTTTTTGCTAAGGCTTTTAATTCAGGATATGCGACTAAATGATCGCCGCCTAACCCGAGTGGTAAAACATTTTGTCCGATAATTTTTCCGACTTCTTGTTCGACAATAGCGAGCATATCCTCGATTTTGCCGGGTAAAAAAGTCAAATCACCGTAATCGATTAATTTAAATCGATCTTTAAAGGGAAACGTATGTGGCCAGCAAGTCTCAAATCCTCCGAGATAACAGGATTGTTCGCGAATGGCGCGTGGTCCAAAACGCGCGCCGGATCTATTTGTCGTTCCTAAATCGAGCGGTATGCCATAAATCGCAATATCTGCACCGGCTAAATTTTTTGTGTAGGGAGCGCGCCAAAATGAAATTAACCCTTGATAAGGAATTTTCTCCAACCAGGTTTCATCGCCGATTACTCCCATTTAACGGCGGCCTTCCGAAAATAATTTAATCATGGCAGGGTTGAATGCGGGCAAATCGTCCGGTTTGCGACTGGTCACTAAATTGGTGTCGCGCACAACTTTATCATCGATCCAGTTCGCGCCGGCATTAATTAAATCAATTTTGATGGAAGGCCAGGACGTCACTTTTCGACCTTTAACCGCTTCTGCATTAATTAAAGTCCAAGGTGCATGACAAATGGCAGCGATCGGTTTATTGGCTTTGACTATTTGCTTGATGAAATCAATAGCACGTGGAAGCAGGCGCAGGTGATCAGGATTCATTACGCCACCTGGCAACATTAATGCATCGTAATCATCCGCATTGGCTTGATCGAGGTCAATATCCACTGGAAATTGATCAGCGTGGACATCATGATTCCATCCTTGTACTTTATCTTTGGATGGTGAAATTAAATATACTTTTGCTCCCGCATTTTCTAGCGCTTTTTTAGGCTCCACCATTTCGATTTGTTCAAAACCGTCTGCAAGCAAGATAGCGACTTTCATTCCATTTAATTCATTTGACATGTGAATTCCTTTCAGATAGGCAATTTTAATAAAAAGATTATTTGTAGCTTAACAACAAGTCAATTGAAATTGAAGTCAAATAATGTTAATTTTTGCTTCATATGTCTATGCTTAGAAAAATGAAAATTTATCAAAAACGTTATCTGAAATACGATTTCACTTCAGGTATTGTCGTTTTTTTAGTTGCAATTCCACTCTGTCTTGGTGTGGCGCTTGCATCTGGTGCGCCTTTATTTTCCGGCATTATTTCCGGCATTATTGGTGGTATTATTGTCGGTGCATTGAGTGAATCTGCGGTCAGTGTAAGTGGTCCGGCTGCTGGCATGGTTGCAGTGATTATTTCTGCATTAGCAGAGCTGGGTGGATTTCAAATATTTCTAATGTCGTTAGTGCTTGCGGGTATCCTACAAATTATTTTTGGCATGATTCGCGCAGGTTTTTTAGCGGATTATATCCCTTCTAATGTCATCCAAGGTTTATTATGCGCAATTGGTATTTTAATTATTATTAAACAGTTGCCGCTTGCATTTATGCACCCAGCACAAAATCAACCGTTAATGGAAACATTAAAAGAAGCATCAGAAAATTTTAGTATACAACCTTTGTATTTTTTAACAAAGCACATTAATCTTGGAGCAGTCGTTATTACACTGATTTCATTAGCTATTTTAATCGGTGTGGATGCAACCAAAAATGAAAAATTAAAATTTATTCCAGCACCGATTGTTGTCGTGATTTTAGGTGTGCTTTTGAATGAAGTTTTTGATTGGTTATTACCAAGTCTAACTCAAGATAGCGCGCAATTAGTTAATATTCCACTTGAGGGTGGAATTTTAGGTCAATTACGTTTTCCCGATTTTCGTAGTTTACTCAATAGTAATGTGTATTTATTTGGCTTTTCAATCGCGGCATTGGCTTCATTAGAAACCTTGCTGAACCTCGAGGCTGCGGAAAAATTAGATAAACGTAGACGTTATTGCTCGCGTAATCGTGAACTTTTCGCTCAAGGGATCGGTAATACTTTGGCAGGATTAGTGGGCGGCATCCCGATTACTTCAGTTGTGGTTCGAAGCTCAGTGAATATTCAAACCGGTGCAAAAACCAAACTGGCGACGATTTTCCACGGTATTTTAATTGTCTTAGCGGTTGCGTTAGTACCAGATTGGTTGAATCGAATTCCATTAGCCTCTCTCGCAGCTATATTAATTTATGTGGGTTATAAGCTAACCAAGGTCTCGATTTACAAAGAAATGTACGCCCAAGGTTACACTCGATTTATTCCATTCTTAGTAACGGTGATTGCGATTGTATTTACCAATTTATTGATGGGTATTTTAATCGGTCTATTTATCAGCTTCTTTTTTATTTTAAGATCGAACAGTAAGATGCGTTTGGATATTATTCAAGAAAAACATCCGTCCGGAGAAGTGAAACGATTAATTCTGCCGCAACAAGTCACTTTCTTAAATAAAGCAGCTTTAATTGCGGAATTAGAAAGTATACCTCCTCACTCTCATTTTATTATCGATGCGCGTTATACCCAATATATTGATAAGGATATTTTAGAATTAATTAAAGATTTTCATAAAAATCAAGCGCCAGACAAGGAAATTTCGTTAAATTTAATTGGTTTTAAAGAGCGTTATGATATTCATGATCATACCGATTTTATTACGGTGACCACTTATGATGTGCAAGCAGCATTAAATCCAGAAGAAGTATTAACTTTGTTAAAAGAAGGTAATTTACGCTTCTTGAAAGATCAGCGTATTCATCGTAGTTTATCGACTGAATTAGCAGCGACGGCGGCGAAACAACATCCGATTGCCACAGTTTTAAGTTGTATCGATTCCCGCGTTCCAGTGGAAACCATCTTTGATATGGGGCTTGGTGATTTATTTACTGTGCGCGTCGCAGGCAATGTGATTAATGATGATATATTGGCGAGTATCGAATTTGCTTGTCATTCTGGTGCGAAATTAATTTTAATTATGGGACATACCGGTTGTGGTGCGATACGCGCTGCTTGTGATCATGTCCATAATGGTCATCTTACTCAATTACTGGAAAAAATCGAACCTGCAGTGGAAATGGCGAAACAAACCATTCCTAATCCCAAGAAAGACGATCCTGAATTTATTTTTAAAGTGACTCAATTTAATATTCAAAACGCTTTAAACTCTTTATACGAAAATAGCGAAATTATTCGAAAATATTTACAAGAAAGAAAAATTGGCTTGGTCAGTGCGTTATACGACGTTTATAGTGGTACAGTGACTTTCAATGAATTTTATGTCGATTCAAAAAATTAATCTTTTTTTGGAAGACGCCTATGCCGGCTAAGACACCCACAGCTATTGAATCAGTAGAAGAAATTAATCTGAATGGAATCTCGCAGACCATTTATCTAACCGGTCAAGATATTCAAAAACCTATTTTATTGATCCTGCATGGCGGACCCGGAGAGTCCATTCTACAAATGTGGCACCAGCATCCTGATCTTCGCGAATTGGAAGCGCATTTTTTAGTAGTGAATTGGGATCAACGTGGTGCTGGAAAATCTTATTCAGATAACATTCCAGTTGATTCGATGACATTGCTGCAGTTAATTAAAGATGCGCATGCGTTAACACAAGCACTTAAACAACGTTTTAAACAAGACCAAATTTATTTATTGGCCCATTCCGCGGGTACGATGATTGCAATTCCTCTCATCCAAAAATATCCCGAAGATTTTTATGCTTATATTGGGGTGGGCCAGGTAATCAGTTTCGCTAAAAATGAAAGGGAAGGCTATCTTTTCGCTTTAGAGCAAGCGCAAAAAAAACATAATCAAGACGCATTAAGTGAATTACGCGAGGCGGGTGAGCCCGATGAAAAAGGTAATTATCCTGACGATGAGGAAGAAGTTGATGAGGCTGATGAAGATTACGATCCGTATGAAATTACGGAAAAATGGGTGACGGAATTTGGTGGGTCATTTCATAATACGAAATGCCTTGCTGAATACGATGTTTTAATTACAAATTCTTACGAAAAAGATAGGCAAAAATGGGAAGCGGGGTTGGCATTTTCACAACAGTTATTTCGTGATAAGCATTTTCCGAATATGAAGGAATTCGATATACAAGAATTAGTAACAGAATTTTATATTCCCGTTTATTTTGTATCGGGCAAATATGATTATGAAACCCCGGTCCATTTAGTCAGACAATATTTTACTGAGGTGGAAACCCAAAAAGATATTACGTTTATTGAATTTGAACATTCCGCGCATTTTCCATTTCTTGAAGAGCCAAGATCATTTAACTATTTATTGATTAATAAAGTATTGCCTGAGACATATGATCCGGTGCCCTCGGAGAAGCTTCATCATTAAGGATCGCGCTGACAGTCTGTTGCGAGGGAAGCGACGCAACAATCTTCATTGCTGCGCTGTTAAAATGGCTCGCATGTTAAGTAGAAACGTCCATCAGATTGCTCTTTAGAAATGTGGAATTAATACGAGGCTAGATTGCCAACCTTATTAATGCTTAGTGAAAGGTATAACTTAATGTCGCCATTCCTGCTATGTCATATAACTTATTCGTTTTTGCGATTCCCCGTTCGACATGGGAATTACCACGAACCGTGATTTCATTAAACGTAACGCTTCCCAAATCGGTATAGCTAACTCTAGCGCCAATTTGCCAATTTTGAGTAAGGGCGTAATTTACCCCAGCCAAAACGTCCCAGGATAAACCGTTATTGTTTGTATGTCCTGTATCGATGCTGTGTTGTGGAAACCATCCAAAAGCTGAAAAGTCATAAGATGTATATGTGAAATGAGATCCTACGCCGGCCCCGACATACGGAGTAAATCGAGAATGGGTGGGAATATTGTAATAAGCATTCATCATCAAAGTTTGCGTACTGACTTTTCCAGCTGAAGATTCATTCGGTGCTTTTATAAAAGTTCGTGGCCAATTAAATTGGATTTGTCCAAAGTAGTTGTAACTTAATTCTAAAGTGATAGGAATAGCATTGAATTGATATCCCAATGCTAAACTTCCGACTGGTACAGTCGTCGAGCTTATTTGGGGTTGTTCTACTTGGAATAAACCGGGCTGATCAACAGGAAATCGTGACCATCGACTATTTTCCAGGTGCGCAGGACCCACGCCTACTGAAATAAACGGGCCGCTCATATCTATAATGATGTCGTGATTAGCTGCAAAGGTATTCATCGTAGATATTATTGCTACAGTTAGCACTACTGAACTTAAAACTTTTTTATGGGACATATCTTTTTTCCTAATTATTAGATATTTTTAAGAATTACATCTCGTTCTCAAAGGCCAACCATTTGTATGTCAGCACGAGTTTAGGTACGGTTGATTTACTTAAGGCCTAGATTTGCGATAGGATTTATTTTTCAATTTGCATAAAATTCATCTCGCATAAGCCTATATTAATCTCAATAGCTTAAGTAAATATTAAATTGCCGCAGCGACGTAAAATCTTTTTCCTAAATTAGAAGTGGAGTTCATAAAAAATATTTCACCCTTCGTGCGGAAATTAAGGTTATTAGTTTACTCACTCCACTCCAAAACTTTATATGCTCACAATCATTTGCGGTAGGTCATCTTCAGATCGTCGCGGTGAATCTGTAGGACTTTTTGTGATATGTTCCTTTAAGATTGATTTACATAGTGCATGGTTTCCATAGGGAAAAAATTTACTTTTTTGTCTACCGACTTCGCACCAATCTAGGGCGCTGCGTAACGTTCCGTGTTTAGATGCAACTTGCTCCATAACATTAATATTGGGATTTGCGTTTAAGATATATTCTACGTCTTCAGCATTCCCTGCATATGCCGCGCGTCTTAATGCTTTTGCTATATTGAATGAATTAATGTCATTTTTTTCCATATAGTAGCGTTTGAAGATTTTGAGATATCTGCTTTTTTGCAAATCTTCCTCTGACTTTGGACGTGAACTAAATAAAGAATGAGTAGGATAAAAATATTTTTTAGGGGTCTTGTGAGTTTCAGCGATTTCTTTTTTCTTAGACTCAGTTGCGAATTTGATTCCGATAATATTCTCTAAAAAAGTCTGCCGTTCTGATTTGCGTTCAGAAACAAATAATTTTTTTATACCTTTAGGTTTATATTCTTTTTTTGATATAGCCAACTCAATGACCTTATCTAAGATTTCAGTGGCAGGTACATTATCTTTGGTTTGTTTTTTAATTAAATTAAATATTTTAGCCAATGTTTTAGAAACTCTATTACTGTGGCCGAGATCATCGTGAATCCTTATTTTCTGTCCATTGATTTTCCATTTCGTGAATAAGATAGTGCCCTGAATTGCTGTTAAATATTGTTGAGCCCGACTATTTTCTGTGCTCTTATGGATTTCGTTGAATTTCTTTAAAATTTCTAGCGTAGTTTCCGTTAACCCTTGCAGTTCTTCTTTTTCTTTTTCTGGGCAGATGAGTGATAAATGTTTTATTATGGATTGGTATAAAATTTCATAGCGTCCAACACGCTGTACCGGTGCCACTACTCTGTTATTGAAAGAAACATAATGACCAGAATCGTTATGTATTATTGCTTTACGCTCTTCTGCAGATAAGCTCAGCATGAATTTTTTATCCAGACCCGGAGTCTCAATATAATCTTTAAATTTTTTGTAGGCCTCTATGGCGCGTAATATATTCTGGTAAAATGTTTTAAAATTAGGATTTTGGAATCGATGTGAAATTTTGGATACTAATCCTAAAACATTTTTGGCTCCATTAAGCATATCTCCCAAATCAAATTCAAGTTGATTATCCTTTATAAGAGGTAATAAATGAAATAACTTAAATGAGTCTAATACTTTAGATTTTTCAGTATCGCTGTTGAAACCAGTATATTGAGAGAAGTAAGATTTATAGATGTTCTCTAACGTGGCCGCTGGAATCTGACAATCCTGAATAAAGTTTTTCTCGGTAGTAATTAATTCAATAATTGCTTGATAGGTTTGTGTGTGCGAGGTAATGAGATCTTTGGTGTTTTCTGAGTTGCTTTTGTCAAATGCAGCAAGCTCAACATCAATTAATCCTAAAAGCGAATTTTCAACATCGATTTCGCGCTCCATATAATTTTTATCTGTTTCATTTGCAGATTTTTTTATAGTGTTTATTAACTCGTTGAGTAAATTCCGTAAAGTATTTTTATATGCTGAGTCTGCATGATCCAGATAGGTCGCCACCAGATTCACTTTAATCAACAAGTCAGATATTTTCTTTAGCATAATTGTTCTCGAATAGTTAGTAAGTTAACCATTCTTCCTGAAATGAGATCCTTAAAAATACGCTGTGTGTGGTAAAAGTGGAGCGTGTACTGGTTAAGATTATGCTCATTGTATTAAGATAAACTTAAATTATCTTTTTTTTGAAGCGTTGTAACGATATAAACATGCTAATCATTAACAAAAAATTAAATAGACACCGGCCAAGAGGAAGGGGCACTTCTGGTGAATTTTTCGTTTAATTAGCTTGGTATCCCGTGATTTCCCCGGGTGATAATTGCGTTTTCATCTTGGCTGCCGATAGGCTCTAAATTTATTGTGTAAAATCAATTGAAAAGTGAGCGATCAATAAAACCCATTTAGAAAGTGATTCCAGAATTCCGAGATAATCTTCTGCATAAATAAAGCAGGAGAACCAAATGTCAGAAACAATAAATACGACGCTAAATTGGAGCCAATTAAACGAAGAATGGGAATCCAGCGGATTGTCCCAGGTCAATTTTTGCAAGCAAAAAGAAATTAATCTTGCGCATTTTACCTATCAACGATCTAAAATTTTAAAGAAGCGAATTTACAAAAAATCCATGAGTTTGCATCCGTCAAATTAACCACACCCTTCGTCACCTCAGAAACTAACGCTGAAGTTATAATTGAGCTGCCAGGACAAATTAAATTACACATTCCACCCGCCATGCAAAGCGATTCTCACTTTAATTTTAAATATATTGCGAGAATAACCATGATTTCTCCTGCAGAAGGAGCCAAAATTTATTTGGCACTCGAATCTATTGATATGAGAAAAGCGTAGACGGATTAGCAATACTTGTAACTGAGACGCTCAAACAAGACCCGCAATCCGGCCATATTTTTATATTTCATAATCGTAATCGCAACAAAATAAAATGCTTGGTTTGGGATAAAAACGGATTTGTTTTATATTACAAACGGCTTGAAAAGCTCTTCTTCAAGATCCCCCGTAAAATGACAAAAGGATGTATCTTGCTAGACAAACATGAGCTAAATTGGCTACTGGCAGGCTTAGATTTTTTAGCGATAAAACAGCATCCGGAATTTCAACTTCAAAAATTATATCAATAATATAAATTAATGCTTCTCTAATTAGGAAAGTTATCTTTGGAATGATGAAAATTTAAAAAAGATATCACCGCTGATGTTTAAATACTTAATTGTTTATGGCACTCGATTTTAGCGCAACTATATTGGGGGGTAATTATGCGTTCAATTGAAGTTGGGCATTTCTGGATGGATCAGATGCTATGGCCTACTAGATTGTGAGGACTTGCACAAACCTTAACGACCGATCTGTTTATTAGTTACAGTTGACTCCGATCCAGCAAGGTTTGCCTCTCCTTTGGGAGGTGATGAAAAAAATCGAGACCGCATATGAGGTAATAGTGATTTGCATGAGGGGGTTGATGGTAACGGCAGGAGAGGTGGGGATTGTTGTGGTGGCTGTGAAAGCGGGCGTTTTGGGCTGAAAGTGGGAACAGTCAGTTTGTTCTTTGAAGAAGGTAACCACGACTGAGAGGAACGTTGCGATAAGCTGAATAATGACTTTGTCAGTGGTGATGGCGGCGCAGATGCATTTTCGTGTAACCTTAACCAATTAGCTAGATCGGCATGTCCTCGTTTTTCCGCTTTTTGAGCTGCGGTTTCCTCGGACTGATCTTTTGCACCGATGTTAATTCCAGCTGTTGCTAAGCACTCTACTAATCCTCGATTTCCTATGCTAGCTGCAATATGTAATGCCGTTCTTTGTACTTGATGACTGATTATATTCACATCCAAACCTTGTGAGACTAACCATTGAATCAGAGAAATTTGCTTCTTTTCCACCAGGGCGTGCAATAAAGGCTGATTCTGTATTTGAGTTTGATTTAAGCTTTCCACCCAACTTGGGCACAAAAATACCGGTTGATTGGGTTTTTGCCACAACATTTCTAGCAATCCCCACCCTCCGCGCTTTTCTGCTGGCACAAACGTTAATTCTTGAAGTTTCGTGTAGATTATTTCTAATGATTGCGAATCATCAAACCGCGGATAATCAATACTCATTATCCATTCTTCCGCACTCGCTGCAATCGATTGCACTCTTTCTCGTTCAAAGCCGGCTTGTTCTGCCGAACACAAGGAAATTAATGTTAAATATCGTGACCCTAATTCTGCTAGCCGTTTTTCTACGCTCTGCGCTTCTTCTAAGGTAAAGGCATTTTCTCGGTATAAGGTTTTTAAAGCAGCCATGATATCGTTCTTACAATTTTGCAGAGTCGTTGCATAATGACGAGCTAAATCTGGCTGGATAGCTTTAAATAACTCTCGATGTGTGATTTCTGAAGATTGCTTTAGCAAAGCATGAATCCGTTGCATTTTATGGTAAAGCTTTGGAATCGCACCCGGCGCTAATAAAATCGGTAATTTCAGCCCTTCACACTCGGAAGCGGCGATTTCTCCATAACCCAACAGATTAGCAAGCAAGCACAGTATCTTAACTCGCTCTGTTGACTTCACTAAATCCTGCGGCGTCAATAATCTCAAGATAGAATGCAAGGTATGATGATTTTTAGAAATCGTTTTAGCGAGCACTTTAATTTCATCGAGCCAGCCCTGATGAAATTGGTTTCGACTATCATGTCCAGCAAACCACCAACGTCCACCTTCACCTTGAGAACTTTGGCTCCAAGCTAATAAAAAATGATGACGATAATCTGTATCAGAAATAGATTGCTGCCATTGATTTACAAAATCAATTTCATTTTGTGGATCCATCCAATGCAAATCTAAAATATATTTTCCCGATAAAGTCTCTGCACTTAATACACCTTGATCCACTAACGCTTGATAGGCTTGGTTTTGATTATCCAATAACTTTAACCAATCTATTAAAAGCAATTCGGGAACCCGTGCTAAGTATTGCGCTTTAAATTCTTCATTAATTCGATCTTCCATTTGCGGCAAAAAGTACAAAACATTTTTGACGTTTACATAATGTTGCCCACGACGTGCCCCCGTATGGATTTTCACAGCCGCATCAGCAAATGCAATATCATTATCGATACCTACAATTTCAAGACCCGTGATCGCTTGATTTTTATCTACTGAATAAACCACCATATAATTATCCGGCTTTCCATCTTCAGGATCAGTCAACAAACCCAAAACCATGACCCCCGAGAAATTAGCCGGCTTAATCTTATTTATTAAATGAGGGTGACGTTCTAATACCTCTTGCAATTCCGTACCCCGCACTGTTTTAGAGGCTGAATAAATCCAGTTTTGGCCTTGAGCATCACGTAAATTAATTAATTCACTGGGAGTGACTGCATAACCTGCAATTAATTGACTTAAACTTGCCACCAGAAATTCAATCCCAGGCGCATGGGGCCTTAATTTCCAATGAATTCCTGAGCCAATGTTTTTATACATATTTTCTGAAGACAAATGTATCACCGTGTGAAGACCTGCCTCATTCTCTTTCTTCATTTCAGTCCCGGCAGTAGGTGTTAATTTTTCTTGAGCAGGCAAAATTAAACGGCGACAGGGTTCATTTAACATATAAAGTAATGTCGATGGAGACAATAATGTAATTCGAGCCTCACCTTGCGATTTGCAGACTTCGTCGATATAGTTTTTATCCAATAGCCATAATTTCTTAAGAATTTCGCCCACAATCGCATTGGTGGTTTTTTCCAATAACATGAGTAAAAACTCGCACCGTTTTATCAACCGTTTAAACAAATTACTCTTTTCAGTTAATGTTTTATAGCTTAATTCTGAATATTGAGAAGGATCTAATTTTAATAAATGTGACGGCGGCACAAACCGTTGCCAAAAAAGCTGTTCTTCTTTTTCTTTGGTATTTTTATCAAAAAAACTCCAAACCTTTTGTCGCATATTGTGGGGTGTAGACGTTTTTTCACCTAAAATCTGTTGTATAGATAGACCCTGCCAAGCTCGTCTTAAACCTTGAACCAAAGCTCCATAAGGCTCTTCCGTAGAAATTTGAAATAAAATATGTCTCAATGAATTTTGCTCATCGCCGTAGTTAACCGCGATTTCACCCGCTCGGGCTTGCTCTGACAATAGACGCTGAAATGAGCTTTTTTTATGTTCCTCTTTTAAAATATTTGCAACTGTAATATGCCCGCATTTAACCGCTAATTGCTCTGCTGTTAAGCCTTCTTGATCAAGCGCTTTAAGATCAACCCCAGCAGCTAATACCTTCGCAAGCAAGGTCCCATCGCCAACTAAAGCCAATATATGTAACGCAGTATAACCAAGGACATTTCGAATCGGTTGATTTGAACTCGTAAGCTTTAATAAGGTTTCTTTCGCTTGTGCTTGCACCGCTTCCTTCGCCTGGATTAATAAGGTAAAACGCGCCTTAATATATTCCTGAGCAGATGGGGAAGCACGTTTTAAATGAGTCTGACCAAAGTAGCATCTCTCAACCTGTGGATGCTCTCTCAGAAATTGGACAAATTGCTCCATCATTTGAGTAGTCATCCAATCACCCGTTACATCAATATGGATGTCATTTTGTTCAAGCCAACAATAATTGATGTTTCTAAAGCTATCCGACCTATTTTCAGATCCATTTGGATCTGTCACAAACTGCATGATCTCGTTTAAAAACAATTGGGACGATTTTTTGAGCTTCTTTCGGATCTGCTCCACTTCTTTTGCCAATGAATTATCCATCGGCAAACCTTTTTTGCCCCAATGTGCACCTCGTCCAACTAAATAATACGCTATCGCCCAGCGACCTTTTATTACTGCGTGTCTTAAAGGCGTATCTCCATTATTATCTACACGATGGAGTTGAGCTCCTCCATATATTAAATATTGAACTATGCCTATATGATCCCCACATGCTGCTAAATGCAGTGGAGTATTCCCATTTTCATCTTTTATTTCTAAGGAGGCCCCTTGAGAGACTAACTCTTTCACTTTTGTTAAATGTCCTTTAGATACCGCCAATAAAAGTTCATTACTTTTTTCTCTCACTTCATCAGCTAAAAGACTTTTTTGTATTAATTGTTCTCGAGTTAACCCTTTTCTAATAAGAACACCAAAGTCACTTTCATTTTCTAGAATCAGTTCCGCCGCCTTATGAAAGATGGTTTCAATATTTATATTCGTCAATACTGAACACTCCACATAAAGCGCTTTTAATGCCAAAGCTAAGTCTAAACTTTCGTTTTGCGAAACTTGTCTTTTATCTGGATCGTTAGTACTCTTTACTCCCACCAGCACCGTTGGCACATATTCATCATCTTTCACTCGCAAAACCTGCTCATGAATTGATGATGCTTCTTCAAAAGAATTTCTAGATTCAACCTGAAATACAATAATAAATACCTCTCCTGTACGCATATATTGATCGCGCATAGCAGAATATTCTTCTTGTCCTGCTGTCTCTAATATATCTATTAGAATTGGTTGTCCGTGTACGTGGATCGGTTTTCTATATTCTCTTGTAGGATCATATCCGTCTAAACTACCATGAATAAACATGGTAAAAATATCGGTCTTTGCTTCTCTGTTTGCTCCTAGTAACCCACACTTAATTTCCCTCATTCTACGATTCTCCTTGAGCTAACTATCTGAGTTTTATCAAAACTGGTTTTTAAAACCTAATTTATTTTCTGCTAGAGACATCTTCATAACTACCAGCCATAAATACTGCTCAGGATTTAATAATCAACAGTTATCTGCTACATTTTCAGAACCTGCTTATAAAATCACAATTCAAGCAAAAATTTTGGTTTTACCTGTATACTTATCTGCTCTACCAGCCAATCATATCATGACTTTTAAAAAAATGTATTTTCTATGCTGCTTTCACAAGCAATTTATAAAATTGTTCAAACACAGAAGAATTGTCAGTGTGAATATGCTGATTTTTTTCAGCATTCGCCAAAATTCAATTCCTGCTAAAGTCGATTTTGCAGAATAAAAGGCTTTAAATCCCATCATCGAGTTTATAATTTTTTTAATTCCTCGATGATCCTGCTCAATCATATTATTAAGATATTTAATTTGTTTTATCTTAATTTAAAAATAGGAGCATCCCAATAAAAATAATACAAAAAATAATAAATTCATTTTATCCAGCGCTACTTTATTAGCACCACTTTTATTTATGGTCACTTTTATCTCCGATTTCTGCAACATCTTTCTAGGTGGGTTTATTGAGCGCACACCTATAATCAACTTTTATTTTTAGAAGTTTAAAAACGTCTATTTGATTACATTACTCTACAATATTAAATCTTGTTGTAAATTAATATTTAATTAAGAATTCTTAAATTAAACATTTTTCATAATTAAGGCTGGCTTAATTAGGATTTCATTTTTGTTGTTTTTCCGCAAATTTTAAGATATTCAAATTAGATAATATCCCCGATGATAGGTTTTTTAACATATCGGTACTAGATTATTAATCCCGTAAACTTAATATGGGTATACAATTCACTCTAAAATAAGAAGGAGAAATATTATGAGTCTAATAAGTGTCTTTGGATTGTTTGAAACAAAAGAAAAAAGGCTAAAACAAGTAACTGTATCCCCCTCATTTCTTTTTGACATAAAATTAAATTCTTCTCAACCAAATCAACTAGAATTATGGATTAACAAATCTTTTCCTAAATTTGAAGAAGAGCTTCAAGCTCTTAAAAGAAAATTAACTAGAGAGCTTCAGAACTATAAAGCTATGAAACAAAACGAAGTATTGAGAGAATTGTTACGAGAAGATTCATCGGATCCTAAAGAATTTAATAAAAAAATGCCCGAGTTAAATGATTACGAATTTGCTGAAATAAAAAATAATAATAAGAATATTTATATTCTTAAAGTTAAGAGCGCTAACATGGAGTGTACCATTGGATGTTTAATCCGAAACGAATTTTGCGAGGAAAGCGTTATACCTAACGAACTCAAAAATTCCATTCCTGATCCTAATTGTAAGATGAAATTTAGCGTAGGGTCTTAATATAATATTTTATAATTTTGGAAGTAACTCCACATAAAAGGATTTATATGAAAAAGACGTATTGGCTCGAGCGCTTACATTGAAAAATCCAGTTGGCGTTAAAATACTTCAAGTATCTCTATAAAGGAAAATGGCGCATAGAATATTAGCTGTACCTAAAGTTATTACTAAATTAACTATTGCAGTATCGATGAAAAAAGAATTATTCAACAAAAAAATAGTAAAATTAATTTTAATTGTTATTTCAATTTTTAAGGTTTTTAATATCATCCTTTCGAACTACAGTTAGATAACTTGGTATGTCATTTTTGTCAAAAACATTCCCGGAAATTAAATAAAGATTTGTATAACCGCGCGTATGCAGTTTCTTAGCTAATTCTATGCCGCTTATATTACAGGTTGTGAAATTATAATCGAGAAAAATTTTTGTGTCCTTATCATACTTTGTTAAATTTTCTAAAAAATTACGCGGGTCCTGATAGCAATCAACGTTGAGATCTCGGAAAATGAAGCAGCTTAGATTATTAGTAAACACTTCATCGTCATCTACAATCACTAAATCCACGATTTCTTTTTTGTTTTGAATAGTGAAGTTTGCATCTATTGCTATGTGGATTTCGGAAGATAATTGTTTAGGTAGAATTTTAGTCCCTGTTTTTGCGGCTTGCTCTCGCACGTCTGGATTCATGTAATGACTGGTAACTAAAAGAGAACGTTTTATTTGACTTTGTTCGATTACAGATAAACCGTTCAATTCCTGTTTTAAAAGTTCAAAATCGGTTAATAAAAATATTTTTTCTTTTTCTTCTGTTGACAAGCTATTGAGAAAATCAAGTGTTTCATTACCTTGATGAAAATGTTTTATCTTAATATCTGCAGAAGATTTTAAAATTGAATCAAAATGGGCATTCCAAGCTGTATGTATTGAAGTGTCGTCATCTAATATCACAATGGTATCTTGATTTCTGAGTTTAATTTCCTCGCCAATCCAACTGGGTGCTTTGATTCTAGGAAAGGTGAGGATGACTTTGGTACCTTGATTTAATTGAGATGTAATAGAAATTTCACCCTGATAACGTAACAATGTTTCCCGCACTTGAGTTAAACCAATTCCGTAACCTTCTTTTTTTCCTTCAGTAACGGCAATATTCTGTTTAATTTTTTCAATTAACTTCGGTGACATGCCCTTACCATTATCTTGAATGGTGATCGTTACCCATTCATTATTTGCATCTAAACTAACGAGAATTTTTCGTTGTTTTTTTTCAGATGGATTAAAAGCATCTTTTGCATTATTAATTAGATTAGAAACCATGCGCTTAAAATCACTAGGACTTATTTTGATAAAAGCAAAATGACCTGTTTGACTGAATTCGTGATCAAGTTTAATCGTTAAGTTTTGATATTCATATTTTTTATCAGCTAATAATTGCAAAAGTGTGGCCGAAACTAACATGGATTGGCTTGCTTCAAATTCCGAACTGTGTTCACTACTTTTTGATGCATATCGACTTAATAAGTTGTTAGCAATATCGCCGATATTTATTGCTGCTTCTCTCAAGGCAATCCGTTCTGCCTCGGGAATTTCGGTGCAAGATTTAACGATCATTAATAAACTGGCCAAGGGGGATCGAATATCATGGGCTACTTGGTTGGCAATTTTTGTGAACTTCTCTTGATCTTGGAGGGATTGTTTATGCTTTTCGTTTTCAATTTTTAATCGTTCTGCCTCTTTCTCAGCAGTAATATTAATGGTGATACCTACTATTCCAATAGTTTCTCCTGTTTCATTTGTTAGTGGGCGTTTCGTAGATAATTGGATTATTTTTTCACCTGACGGAAGAACAGCCTCTTCCTCTCTCGTAGCTTCAATTTTTTGTTGCATAATTTCTAAGTCATTTTTTCTAAATATATCCGCAGTTTTTTTGCTAAATATTTCGTAATCTGTTTTCCCTATTACATCTTCCATTTTCCATATGAAGCCCATTTTTCGAAGATTCTCACTTGCTGTAACGTTGAGACCTAGCCACACCCCGTCTTTATTTTTCCAATAAACATCCCCCGGGACGTTTGCTAGAATGTTTTTTAGCTGGAAAATTTCAGTCTTTTGTGAGGCTATTACTTTTTTTAATTCAGATGCTTCACTAGCGTTATTTTTCTTCTTAGAATTATTCATCGAGTTCTCTATTATCTGTTAAAGCATAAACTTTAATATCCACCTAATTATATGATACCAAATAAATAGATTATTTGTATAAAAGCATTTCTACTTAAAAATTTCTACATTAATCAGCTTGACGAAGGGATTGATAAAATAGGAATATACGGACAAACATTTCAGCCTTAAAGTTAACTCCGAGATAACTATGTACTTGAATAGATTATGTGTTTTAAGTTCGCACTCCAATTTTTTTAGTAGAACCAAAAGCTATATTAGCAAAGGACGACTCTCTACGTTATATGGTCCTTCCGCAGATAATTTTAATTTAAAGAAAAGAACGTTTAATAGCAGTCTATTTTTTGAGGCGACGAGCCAGCTCATTAATAAAAATGATACTCTGTCATGTTTAAACTTCCTTAAAAGTGAAGCAACGCTAAAAGAAACGTTTTATAAAATGGGAATTTTTCCTAATGAAGATTATATTTATCGTCATTTTAGTATTTGGCTTAGTCGATATGCAGAAAATAACTTCCTTAACATACAAGCTTATTTTTTAGGAGAAAAAAATTTAAATTGGATTTGCAATGATTTTATAAGGTTTTGTTTTCGTGAGGGCATTCTGCTTAATAAGGAGAAGACATTGGGATCCTTTAAAAAACATAATGAAGCTTCCGATGCTGCCATTAAAAATGAGCTAATGAAAATGAAGCCTAAAACGGTTGTAAATTTATTGGGTTTTGGCCTAGATGAAGGGGAATACGAAAAAACGCTGGTGGAATATATTATTAAAGTTGGATTAGCTAAAGATGTTAGACTTTTTGGATTTGATCCATTTGCCAAAGAAGCAGAAGGAATTAAATATCTAAGGGCAGAACAGCTATCATTTCCAGACGTTAATTTTGATATTATTACAGCAAGATGGGTGCTCCATCATGTCAATCTTTCTGAACGATGGACCGATTTAATTCGGTGTATTAATTCTTGCAATCCGGAAGCTTTAATTTTAATTGTCGAACATGGTTTTTTAAAAGAAAAGCGTCCAGCAATGGATGTTAAGCTCTATACTTTCCTTAATGCTACATTTGATGTGCTTGCTAATATAGGAATAAGGCCGCAGTGGTTTACAGCTACTTGGCCTAATGTAGGGAGTAATTTTTTTATCCATTATTTAAAACCCGCGGATTTTACTACGCTTCAGACTAAAACCGTGTGGACATCGACTCAGCGAATAACTGACGTTGGTCCCGCGTTCCCTAACCAAACGGTATGCAGTATGCGAACGTGCACTCCAAAATGCGCTTAATGATCCGGGGCATTTTGACACGAGTTTTCAAGAGAATTGAATTTAATATTTTTGGTTGCTTGAAATTCATGCAGTTATGTAGCAAACTCTCTTATGTTAGGATTTAATTAGTTTAAAATATAAACATAGCTTATTATTTCTTAGTTTTCACATGGAGGAAAAGTAAAATCAACTAAATTGGAAATTATATGCGTCATTACAGTTTTAAAAGCATAATTTGCAGACGTTATGGTTTTTTTAATCTTACGAGTAATTCGAAAGATATTATATTAGGCGATGTAAATTCAACTTTTTTTTCGCGTAATCTTGGAAGAGCAACTTATGTTTCAGATATGAAAACAAGATCACGATTTTCTGCTGTGCCTATGAAGAATTTATTCTTTAACGCTTCACGTTCCCAAACCTCACTTTCCCCTGTTCAAAATGAATCTTTACCTTATCTACCAGTAGTAAATGCTGTATTAGAGAATGCATTATTATCAATTACCACTTCTAACTTAAAAAAGACAGCTATTGTTTATATACACCATCCATTACGCACTTCTATAAATTTAGTCAGTGCGATGATTCAACTTGGTGCTCAACCTAAAAATATTTTTATTCTAGGCAAGCATTATTCTGAATGTTCCTCTGTTGTTGAGGAATTAGTTAATTTGAATGTTAATTATCAACGTTGTTCAACTCAGATCGGATTAGGAAGATTTTCCCATAATTTTATTCGTGATATTAATTGGTTGTGGAAAAATCTTCTTACGCAATTACAAAAAGATGATGAGGTTAAAGAAATCTTGATTTTGGATCATGGAGGACACGCCTTAACTTTTATTCCTGAAGAGATATTACAAAAATATAAAGTGGTAGGAGTAGAAAAGACAACAGGAGGTTTAATAAATCTGGAGACCCAAGGATTACCGCCTTTTCCGCTAATAAGTGTTGCTAATTGTGCAGCAAAAAAAATTTTAGAATCACCTTTAATTGCAGAAGCAGTAGTAACTAAGTTATTGCCTTTGATACCAATTAAAAATAAAGATTTAATTTGTGGAGTAGTAGGGTATGGTGCCATTGGAAAAGCCATAGTAGCTAAGCTTCTCTCTATGGGCCATAAAGTTATTGTATACGATTCTAATATGCAGCAATTAACAAATATAAAGAGCAGCCGAGAAATTACAATTACGAATGAGCTCTCGGCGCTGGTTGCGTTTGCAGATTATATTTTTGGATGCACGGGTCGTGATATAACAACCTCTACAGATCTATTTCGGCTTTCCCCAAAAAATAAAACATTAATTAGTTGCTCGTCGGAAGATAAAGAATTTTTATCTTTATTACATACTATACAGAGGACAAAAAGCGGTAAGAGTGCTACACAGCCCCTTCAAGATATTGAATATATAAATGAAGCAGGAGGGATCATTCGTATTCTTAGAGGTGGATTCCCAATTAATTTTGATAACTCAGGTGAATCAGTACCATCGCAAGACATTCAGCTTACACGAGCATTAGTTCTAGGTAGTATATTGCAAGCAATTCAGTTTTTTAAAAACCCTGAAATTCTAAATACTCATTTTATTTATAGCCTTGACTCTACAATACAAAAATTTATTGTAAGCGAGTGGTTGAAACATCAATCGTCGAATCGTTTTTCAGGCAGTGTGATTGAGTCTTTCCAAAACACAAAATGGATCGCAGAAAATTCTGGCGGACTCTGTGTTGATAGTTTTCCTAATAATCAACTTAAGTCAAATTTAACTAATCCAAGTTCTTTATTTAGATTGAAAAACAAAGTTCTTATTACGCGTCATGTGATCCTACAGCCGAATCTTTCTTATAGTAAATAGTAAATTCTGTGAGCGCTCAATAAAACCCACCTGGAAAGATGTTGCAGAAATCCGAGATAATCCTCCTGGATATCCCACTGAAACACACGTATCTCTAAGAAGTAATTGTCTTCTGATATAGCGATGCTTTTGTTCTAGGTTTACTCCTTAGCTTACGCTCAACATACAAAAGCAATACCATTGGATCTTTTAATTTAAATTTTAAAAGAGGAGGTGTTTATCAAAAGAAACACCCAATCAGTGCCCAAAAAGATAGATTTATTGGGGCATGAACAGCAACTACAAGAGTCCCAATCGGACAGAAAAAGCTTCACATTGTTTGGCACACAACAAGGAAGAACGACTCATTACTCCTCTGCCAGAAAAACATATCAACCTATATTGCCTGCTGGAACGCAGAGTAATTATGCTTACATAGCTGGAGAATTTGCATTGTCGCGCTTAAAACAAACTTCCGTGGTAGAAGTTATTCAAAAAAATTATTCTGATCCATATAAGTTGAAAACTGGTTTAGAAGTGTCGGTTGCCAACGTATTGAAAAGAAACTTTCGTTCCGTTGGGCTTTTACAAGATCAAGATGGATATCAAGGAACAGCTCTTCTTATTTCTTTAAATTTAGCCATTGTTGCACGCCACTGTCTTGAGGGATCACGCATGCATGATTGCTCCATTCGATTTGGTTACTACGAAGGAAGCCAAGAAGAAGTGTACAGAATTATCAATATTCTTGAAAATGATGAAAAACTTGATTATGCGATAATAGCTCTGGAAGGAACGCCAGGTCGGAAATTTGGATTTACACCAACGTTTAACCTTTCTCGTTATGCACTCGAATTTCGAAAAGTTGTTCAACAAAATTCAAATAGTCTTTTAGCGCGCCTCGGAAAAGATATAGACCCTCAGCAGCCCTTTTCTGCAAGTAGCTACTGTGATTATCTGCGTTCGGTCTCGCGTTCTTTTATTGAAATTGAAATGAAAGAAAAGCGTAAAGAATATTTAGAGCAACAAAGAAAATCTAAAGCAGGGGGCAATGCGATACAAAGAACGCAGCTAAGACTCATGAAGCATGATGTTAAGAACTATGAGGTAAAATCAGTGAGAGAACTGATGACTCATTTTCCTCAACTCGGTCCTAACATACTTGATACAAAAAATATAAGCGCTACAGACTCAAATAAACTTATATTTATGAACCCTAATACAGGATGGTATATTTGTCATGACAAATTTGGAAAATATAATACCGTTTGTATATCTGACTCCAGTAATAAACCAAAGCCTGGTGATGCGCATGTAGCCTTAAATGGCACAATATCAACGAAGGACCTGGACCAGCGATTCCATTTTCGGAATAGGAATACAAATAATGGGGGAGACCACTATAGTGGACCCGCTCCCGCATGATATCTATTAGCTTTACAGTGGTTTTTGGTGTGTAATGAAAGTTTTTCTATCCCACAACCGCTCCAACAAGGTGTCGCAAATATTTCCTCGTCACAAGATAGGGTGAATTAGGCCTTACAACACCTCAATGGGCGCTAATCTTTCTACTGTAAGAATATTTTTCCATACTGAGTTTTAATACCCTTATCCAGATTTTTGCGTCCCATTGAAAATTGCCACAAAGCCTAGTTGTATCCTTCTCCTTCCTTATGGTTCGGATAAATGCATATAAAGATCACTGCTCATAATTGGAAAATTTGCAATCCGACCTGAAAAATCAATTGATCACCGCTTTATAGTGATGAGAGGATGACCTCCTATGTCTACTTCAATATCGGTAGAGGGATGACATTTCCAATTTACTGGTTGACCAAAAAAATTAAAAATAGTCCGAGCTAATCGGGCATCATGTCGGGCTCCGTTGCCACCTTGATCTATTAAAAGTTGTCCTTGTAGGTTATCGAATGCGTTCCAGTCCCACAGGCTTCGATCTGGGCCAAAAGTTTTAGTGAAGCATTGTGTTGCAATATTATTTGCAATGAAATTAGTATCCGCTAGACCAGCTGGTTTTGTGTCAATAACATTTTTAGCATTATTAATCATCTCTGATGCATCAGTTTGAGTAACTTTAGCTGTTGGAGTAGAAGTTGGATTATCCCTTTTTTTGAATAACCCAGGGTAGGCGGGATCTCTTCCACCTGTGGATTTTTTAGTCTCTGTCTTCTGAGTAAGTTTTAGTTGTTCCACCTGTTTATTTAATTTTTCTTGGTTGGGGTTATTTTCTATTCCCTGCGCAACTTCTTTTTTATTTTCGTTAGGCGTGTTTGTTTTATTAGATTCCTCTATTTTATTTCTTTGCTCAGATTTTTTTAATAACGCCTTAGTGCCTATTTTCTGAGATGGTTTTGGTTGTTCCACCTGTTTATTTAATTTTTCTTGATTGAGGTTTTTAGTATCTTGTGCAATTTCTTTTTTATATTTGTTAGGCGTATTTATTTTTTTTGAATCTTCTAATTTTCTTGTCGGCTGTGGCTGACGATATGCGGTTGTACTTTGTTGCACTACAGCTGTTGCAGCCCCTATAGTAGCACCCGCTGTCGCAGCTTCTGGTACGCCTTCGAATATTCTTGAGCGATCTCTTCTACCAGTTAATACTTCTACACCATTTGTAGCGGTTTGTGCTGTTGCACTACCTGCTGCACCGGCCGTCGCACTTATCATTGTATTAACGAGCGCATTCGGTGCTGCGGACGTAAAAGTCATTACTGTGTTTCCTGCTATGTTGCCGGCTATCATGCTAGCAGGACCAGCGGCTGCACTGGTTAAGAGGTTAGTGGGAGTGATATTTACTTCTGTGCCTTCAATTAAATTTCCAGTGATTTCTTTCGAAATGTGGGCATTCATACCGCCTACAGCACTTACTGCAATAGCTCCCCCTGTCCCTAATGTTATGCCACCTGTGGCAGCAACCGCTGCTGCAACGCCACCGGTTAAAGCAATAGTCACACCGGCTACTGCTGCTTTGGCGGATTGCGTGGAAATAACAGACGGAGGTGTTTCTGCTGTCGCGCTACGTAACGCTAAGTCAACTCCATATCCCACTAACCCAGCAGCCACAAGTGGGGAGAGGAAAAATCCCCCACTAACCGTCAAAACAGTTCCAGCAACAAAAGCGGTGACACCAACGGCGCCTGTACCCCATCTGTTATTTTGATTAGGCACAGATTGTTTATTTAGTTCATTCATTTTAAGATTTCCAAGGCTATATTTTTTCTCTCGTGAAATTTATATGCTTCATAATTAAGAATATTTTTACGATGGTACAGTAAAAAAAATTTGAAAGATATTTGATGAAATGGCTTTATCCAACGTAATAATTATTTAAGAAAATGTATGGGTAGTTTATGAGAGCGGAAAAAAGTAAATGATTTTAGGCTACAATCCTTAATTAATTTTTTGGAGGAATAAAAAAATCTTCCCTAAAATTAAAATGCTTGATGAAGCCGATTAGTTAGTCTATTTCATGATGTTTCTTTGCAGAAAATAAAAAATAATTGATTCTAATAGAAATCATAATGTTCATCCTGTCTATTTTTCCTTTTAATTTTGCATTACTTTATGAGAAATTAACTCCCTGCGTAATTGATAAAATTAAGAGTCTCTCAGTATAATTCCAGCTAAATATTCAAAAGGAATTATCCATGATTAAACGCGATCGATGTGTGACAAAAAATACTAAATTAATTTTTAAATATATGCGCACACTTATCCGATGTTTGAATTTCATATTAATAACTCCTTAATGCGAAATTTAATTAAAGAAAAAGATAAATCTGCTGAAAGTAAATCATGCATGTGGGTTTTTATTGGAGGCCCACCCGAGAAACGTAATTTTATTTATGAATATCATCCTACCCGCACACAAACAGTGCCAAAAGAATATTGGCAGGATTTTAAGGGTTTTTTACATACATTCACCCGCTTCGACCGTCTAAATCAAAGATAAAAAATCATGAGCCTCACGGTCGATGACGGATGAATCCAAATTAAAGCCCTGTAAAAAACACATCTTGAAACTTTTAAATAATCTTAAATGGTTAATCTTTTAATTTCGTTGATTTGGATCTTCCTCTCTTCGGCCGTGCTATTTAAGCGCTTTTCTTTATTTGTAATTAGCTTTACAGTTTCAAAAAATGTGGGTAATTGAAAGGATAGTTGAGCGCTTACACTAATCCAAGTTCTTTATTTAGATTGAAAAGCAAAGTTCTTAATTACGCGTCATGTGATCCTACAACCGAATCTTTCTTATAGTAAATAGTAAATTCTGCCTTTATGCTCATATATAAATAATCAGAAGCTGGGAACAAAATTTTTCAGAGAACAGATTGAGATAGCCTGGGATAGTCTTGACATGATAAATATTTGACCATATCATATAAGTCAAAATGTATGGACAAAAAGGAAGTGATATGGAGAAAGCTACTGATTTTATCTTGCAGGAGCAAACTAAAAGGGATGAATTATCATGTTGTTGGTCATCTATGATAAATCGATTGGTCCATGACTTATCCAATTCAGTCGTTAACGTTACAGCTGCGGGAGATTTTCTCACGGAAATATTGCCACATTTAATTAAAGGTTATCGGTTGGCTTTGGAGCATAATTTAATGGAGCCGGAAATTCCAGAAAAGATTTTAAGGCATGCGAAAGCCCATCCTAATTTTTGTTTAGATGAAATATCAAAAGAAATGCTGGATTTGCTTTCCATATTACGTCCTTACAATAATAATTTACTTCTTAAAGAAAAAATGCAGATTTTTTCAGCTAAAAATGTCATTACTGAATTTTTAGAAAATTACGCCTTTAAAAATTCTAAGGATGAAGAATTAATTAAAACAGATCTTGCGTATGACTTTCAATTGATAATCAACAAGTTTTTCATAGATCAATTCCTTTACCGAATTTTAGATATTATTTATGAAACAAAAATTAATTTTGATGAAATCGAGAAACAACCTGTCAGCGAATTGCATAGGATAAGTTTTCGTTTACTAGAGGATGATAATTACAACATTATTCTCATTAAAGATAGTCAGCCTATGAGTGAAAATAAGATTACTACTTTATTGAATTCCTTTTTTGTGTTGCGCGAAGGGAAGATTTTGCCAGATATTGGTTATTGCAGACTAGCTTTATTACAGTTAGGAGGCGATCTTATTTTTAACTCTAGTGACAACAAATTTGTAGAATTTTCTTTAAAATTTCCCAAAAGCAGTGCTTAAGATCTGATTTGATTGTGTTGTCCTGGATCTTCGATCCAGGCTACGAACTATGCCCCGCATCTTAGACCAAATTTACATCTATAAATCAACTGCCTACATGAACATGAAGGATTTTGTGAGCCTTTTCCTACATCAATTAGGGCAAATGTACTGCTTAAATTCATTCCAGAATGGGTAAAATGTTAACCAGGTAAGGATGATCAAGCTTAGACAAACAAGGAAGATCAGGGAAATTATAGGTCGCATGGAGAGTGTTTCTTAGGGAATCAAACTGGATGAGGGATCATCCAGTTAAGAGATTGGAGGTCTGAGTAATCTAGGAAATAATTTTAATCAGGAAAATGTAAAAGAGGTAAGGTTATGAGTAAGGGAAATGGGATATTAGTGGATGAACCCGCTTTATTGAAGAAATCACGTCCAGCCAGAAAAAATTTAGCAGACTTTATTCCGGTAAGTTTATACCATCCGACTTCGGTGGTCGTGGTGGACGACAGCGAATCGTTTTTAACGAGTTTAACTCTGTCATAAAAGCCTCTCCTTTTATCATCAAATTATTAGACGAAGGTAAGAAAATTCCTTACTTTACCAATAATTCAGAACTTATGAATGCATCGGGCGGTGCTTGGGAAGCATACTTGCATCCCGCTCAAAAAATAGAGAGTCAAAAAAATTATTACTATTCTTTAGTGACAGATAATCTATTAGGGCTGCAAACAGAAAAGATACTTTCCTACGATGATTATTTAATGAATGTCTGGCCTCCTTCTTAAAGGCTTAGACAGTCATATTTTATTATCTAGGCGGGGGGATCTCTTCCACAAAGAATGGGGTTTCCAACATTACTTGATATTCAATATTGTCCCATGATGACGCGCTTGTGCCTGTGTAATTAAGGCCAGCGCTTTTTTATCCTCTGGCGTTAATAAATCATCGGAATAAGCCGTGGTAGGTTGATACCACCATTGTTTGGAAAAATACTCTTGTAAAGTGGAATTTTTAAAATGTCTGCCGTATTGCGCGAAAATCGTATTGCGCAAAATCCATAATTGTTTGCTATCCAGTTTGCTGACATCAATTTTTTTATTATTAAAATCTTGAATAATCGGTAAAACGACATTATAACGAATATAATTTCTTCCCGTCATGAGGCACACATTGAGATCTTCGGTTGGTGTGAAATTTTGTAATTTCCAAATATAACGTCGTTGATTTTTTTCACCGACGATACTCACGCCTGCTGGTGTGGGTTTTAAATAAGATTGATCTTTCTCGATTTCACTGCATAAACGTGTGGGTGTATTAGGTTTAACTTCTAAAATCGCATAGCCAATTTTACTGCCTTTCCATAAAGCACCGGTTTTTAATACATAAGAAACCGAAGTATGTCCGACCACATTAAATGTGATTCCGGTGACATAGTTATGTTGCACGTTTATAGTGGCTAAAGGACCAAATGTCATCGGCCATATATAAGCTTCTTTATAATCTAATTTTTTTTGCAGATTTGGAGAAACATTCGATTTGATGGCAGTGACGAGTTGTCCATTCACCCACACTTTAAAATCATGTACTAAAGAACTACCCTTTTTTAAAGTGTATCCTGCGGGTGCGGTATTTTCGCTTTCTTCATTGCGAATGGGGAACGGAAATCCCATTTTAAGTGAAATGGGACGATCGACCGTGTTTTTAAAAACGTAATCACAATTAAAAATCCATTCGCCTTTCATGTCGACACGATCAAGCTCATGTCCACTAATCACGATATGTTCGCTCAGCATCGAAATTTCCGATTGCTGAATCGGAATAGGGGATGCGCCTGAACCGCCAAAAGCCGTATCATTTGCATAGGTTTAATTTGCAGTTAGTAAGGCGGCGAAAATAAATATGAATTTTTTCATCATCAATCCTTTTAGAGCGGTACCGTATAGCCAACGCGATAAACTTGTCCGGTTTGTGCGCCTTCAACACTTTTTCTATAGGCTAAAGCGACTCGCTCTGCAGAAACGGCTTCAAAACCTGGAAAATATTCACCATATTGCGCGAGCGATTCTTTAATTACTGTTGGACTTACTAAATTGATGCGGGTACTTCTTGGCATTTCGAGCGCTGCGCTGCGTACAAATCCTTCGAGAGCGCCATTGACCATCGCGGCTGATGCCCCTAATGGAGCAGGGTCCACATTTAACATTCCGCTGGTGAGGGTAAATGAGCCGCCATCATTAACGTGATGCAATCCCTGCAACACTAAATTCACTTGGCTCATCAATTTTTTGCGGATTCCAATATAAAATTGATCTTCCGTCAATTCGGGTAATGGGCCAAAATGAATGGTGCCCAAAGCGGCGACTAAGGCATCGAACGGACCAATTGCCTTATACATTTCTTTGATAAAATTAATATCAGTGACGTCGGTTTGAATTTGCCCATGCGTGGAACCGACGACGACAATACTATGTTGTTGGGATAATTCAGTAACGATGGCTTTTCCGATGGTACCGGTGCCGCCTACGACGATTATTTTCATGCTCACTATCCTTCTGACTGCAAATTTATATTATAGAACGAATATTAACGAGAGAGAATTAATCCTATATCCACCACATTAGTTTGGGTTGGACCTGTATAAATGAGGCCGCCATATTTTTTAAAAAAAGCATAGGAATTATTATCATCCAAGAAGATTTTAATTTCGGATTTTGGCATATCAGAGGAAACGATTGCACCTGCAGCATCGGTAGGTCCATCGATGCCGTCAGTGCCGACGGATACCATGACTTGTTTAGATTTCATTTTATTTAAGCAGTGTAGCGCTAATTCTTGATTTCTGCCGCCGCGACCTTTGCCTTTTACCACGACCGTGGGTTCACCGCCAAAAATAATCATCGATTTGGATTTTAAAGATGCCATTTTTAAAAGGCGCGTAGCGACAGTAGCAACATTTCCGGTCATTGCGGGTAATACTTTAACGCGATATCCCAAAGCGCGTGCATGCTTAGCCATCATTTGCAAACAGTACGTGTTAGTTAAAATTAAATAATTTTTAATGGGAGGCTGCTTGGGTGTTTCAGGAATTTTTCTTTCGATGCCGAGGCGAATATGTTCGATTACACTTTTGGGCGCAATTTTATCGAGCTGATAGCGCTGCAAAACTTTTTGTGCTTGTTTAAAAGTCGTTTTATCACAATAGGTTATGCCGGAAGCAATAACCGATAAATCATTTTTGACGTGGTCACTAATCACGAGTGAAACAGCAGCACAAGTTAAATGTTCGACGAGCTTGCCGCTTTTTATTTTCGATAAATGTTTACGTACGCAATTAATTTCTTCAATATTAGCGCCGCAATTAATGAGAAGTTTATATATTTTTTGTAAATCACGTAAAGAAATTTCATCGGGTAATTCTAACAAAGAGGAGGCGCCACCAGAAATTAAAAATATAACAAAATCGTCGGGGTGTAATTGCTGAATAAATTCAAGCACCGCTTGTGCAGCACGAATACTTGATTGATCTGGAATCGGATGAGATGAATGACAAATTTTTATTTTTTTCGGAAATTTTATAGTATCCCCATTTTGTGGTGATACTACGATGCCATGATTAATTGTAGTGCGCCGCATGACTGCTTTAGTCATAGGGCCCGCGGCTTTACCGATCGCAATCACTGCTATTTTACGATAACCGTTTAATGGGATTTTTTGTTGAGCAAGGGCTAAATAATTTTGTTTCACAATTTTTTGTAAGGTCTGAATAGGATTAGCAGCGACTAAACCAGCTTCTATAACGGACAAGGCATCTTTTTTTTCTGGTGTAGTGGCTAATTCTTTATAGTTTTTAATGTACATATTGAAAAATCCGCCATTTTCCATGACCACCTTCTGAAAGCGTAGTAGTGAGAAATGGCATTAAAGTGTGTAAATTCTCTTGTAATGTAAAAGGCGGATTGATAATTAAAACTAATGAACCGATTAAGCCTTTGTGAGGTTCTAGACGATGCGGTCGCATTTCAACTAATAAATGTGGATGCACTTGTAAGAGATCATACAACTGTTGTTCGATATGAAAATCAGGCTGTTTATCAGTGAGTGCATACCAAATTAAATAGACCCCTTGTTTAAAACGTCTTAAACATTTCTCAAGCGCGGTTGTCATATCTTCTCGCTCGCTCTTTTTTTCGAAAGGGGGGTCCATTAAAACTAATCCGCGTGTGGTTTTGGGTGGTAATATTGCGCCTAAAAATTCATACGCATCACGTTTATGAATAGTGACCTGTGGATCGTGAGCGAAATTTTTTTTAAGTTGAAAATAAGTGGATTCGTGTTTTTCATTTAAAATTAAATTATCTTGCGGACGTACCAAGTGACGAACAATCGAAGGTGAACCCGGGTAAATTGTTAAATCGTTTCCTGTTTGTACCGATGAAATAATATTGAAATACTTCTGCAAGATAACAGGAGCTTTTTCTTGGACTTGAAATAATTTAATAATACCCAGCTCCGCTTCCTCTGTTTTTAATGCATATTCCGAAGTTAAATCGTAAATTCCACTGCCGGCATGTGAATCGATATAGGTATAGGCACTGGGTTTTTTTTCTAAATAGTCGACCAGCAAGGTTAAAATACTGTGTTTCATTACATCGGCAAAATTGCCGGCATGATATGCGTGCAAATAATTCATTATTAAAATCATTAGGGACTAGTAGCCCCCGTTTATTTATTTTTTCATTGGACCCGATTGTGGACCGCCGGCAATAAAATCCATTTTTCTCGGACCATCAGCATTGACTTGGGTAATTAAGCCCTCATTTTTACTGAAAACAAAATGCGGTGCCATTGCTGGAACTAAAATAAAGGTACCAGCAGGTAAGGCGATCACTTTATTTTGGTCAAATTTGTCGCTCATTCCAAGATACATAGTTCCGCTGATGACAGTCAGTGCTTCCACGGATGGATGTGTATGCGGTGCCACTAAATAGTGAGAAGGTAATTTAATGCGAACAGTGTAAGGACCAGCTTTATTCAGTTCTCCTTGTAAAACCACAGTTTCCATTCCATGCAAAATAGTTTTGCTATCCGATTTAGTGAATTTCATTTGTTTGGGCGTGGTGATGACAATAGAATTTTGTGCTTGGGTGGTTAGAAAAGAAAAGCTTAATAAAGCAATAGGAAGTAATTGCCTCCTTTTCATCATATTTTTCCTTTTAATGTATGTTTATATAAACCTGAAATTCGTGCGAGGTACCTTTTATGTCCTCTATAAAATTCAAGGCTTAGAGTTTAATATAAATTTTATTATTGCAGCATGCAACAATTAAAACTAAACGTGTCATTTGGAAGAAGTAGTCTTGTTGCGCGCTTTTTCGGAAAGACAAGAGTAGTTAGGCTTTTTTTCTTTTACAGGAAGCAATCATCTTTTTAAGGGCTAAATTTTTAGGTTTCAGTAGAAGTGCTTTTTCGAATTGCTCGCGAGCGTCGGCGAAATTCTTATTATTAAAATAGCTTAAGCCTAAATTGTAAAATAGTTCATAACCGGGCTTGAAGTGCTGAGCGGATAAATTGTAATATTTAATCGCTGAAGGGAAGTCATCGATCGCATAAAATAAAAGGCCTAAGGTAAAAAAGATATCGTCGCATTTCGGTAGGTAATAAAAATTATCGACTAATTTGGGGATGTTAAGAATGATCTGATCTACTACCTCTGTATCTTCTTTTTCAATCAATTTAACTAAGCGTTCACTGATGATGGAAAAAATGAAGGGATCCCAATGCGAAAGCTCGAGTAAGGAAGCCAAAAATTTTAAATCCACTTTGGGATACAATTTTTCGATCTCAATGGCGAGATTGTAAAAATCGATGGGGCTAAATCCATTAATCTTATTTTGTAATAAATAAGAAACTTCTTTCAGTTCCGCGAGTGGACAGGCGCTACTAAATATTCCGGTCGTTAAGCCTTCACGTGCAGTAGGGAGGAAATAATCGCCCTGATTTTGCTTAAAATAGCTGGCAATGGCATGGAAATTAACCATCAATGAAAAACTTCCATGAAAATCAATTTCCGGGTAAGGTTGTTCATCAAGGTCATAAGTGTTTGTGAAACCCTTATCAGATGAAATTAAAAATAATTTATGTCTTGATAATTTCTGTAAATGCTCTAATCCATTTAGAGCGCTATTCGGAAATAAAATATAGCTATTTTTAATGGATTCTCTATATACAGATAAAGTTTTATTTAAGCGGGGATCCGAATAGTATTGTTCGATCTCTTGATCGGTATGTCGAATTTTTACTTTGCGCCAACTTTTAGGTAAACCGTTTTTGAGGTTATCTGAAGGAGTAGCAAGACTCACTAAAGAACTATAAATTTTACCCTGTTTAATTTTAAAAATATCGCTGACTACGCTATCAAAAACATAATTTGCAATGACGATCAGCGGATTTTCGCAAGATTGATCTTTACTTAGCTTAAAATCAAATTGAATCGTATTAATTTCGCTATCTTGCTCCAAATCAAAGCGTGCAAAGTCTAAAATTTTCTGTTCGACAAACGGTTGTAATCTTTTATGTTGTTGCCAAGCTTTAATATTATCTTCTACAAAATCTGTCATGATGTAACGCAATTGAATGTTTTGCAGATTAAAATGCGCTAAAAGCTCGGTTAATTTTTTTAAGACATAAAAACTAAATTGACCAGAGCCGGTACCCAATTCGACGATATAAAATGGTTTTTTTGCGCTAGCGGGATCTTTTTGAGTCCAATCTTGGATAAAGCGTAAGATCAGCTCGGCATAACAATAGGAGATAAATGGATTGCTGGTAATATAAAATGGTACGGTATCTGCCCACGCATTAATCCCTTTTTTTTGATAAAAACTGCGTTGGCCTTCCCAAAATATGGATTGAGAGAAGGGTTTGGCGTGATCGAGGGTTACCATCTTGGTTTTTTTCATGCGCGTCCTTGTGGTTCTTAGAAGAAGAGTGCATATCATAGTTAGATGTTTGAAAAATTCAACAAACATGTTAACGTCTAAGATATAGGCTAATCTTAAGATTGCCATAATTAAATTCAGTTTGTATAATCTATCGTCATTTGTTAACTATGAGCAGTGAGATTGATTATGTTTAAAGCACTTCTAGCCAGTATTTTTACAGTAATGTGCATTTTTAGCACTAATTCAAGTGCGATGATGTCGCATCAGTTCCATACTTATCCTTACGACTTAAGTTATAAGGTCAATAAGTATAAAAATTATTCAATTAGCCATTTGGCACCCTACTTTAGACAGCAGGGTATGAGCTTTCCTCCGCGCGAGGTCGCTTTTCTGGTATTTAAACAAGAGAAGCGGTTGGAGTTGTGGGCGCGTAATACGGGTGCTTGGCACTATATCCGCTCTTTCGATGTTCTAGCGGCGAGCGGTGGTCCAGGTCCTAAATTGCGTAATAACGACCACCAAGTCCCAGAAGGTATTTATCATATCGTGGGACTGAATCCGAACAGCTTATTCAACTTATCCATGGAGTTGAACTATCCTAACCAATTTGATCGTGCCCATGCCATGATAGATGGTCGTCGCGATCTCGGAAATGATATCTTCATTCATGGCAAGAATCGCTCTATTGGATGTGTCGCAATCGGCGATAAAAGCATCGAGCAATTATTTGTTTTAGCCTATGCGGTTGGCATTCAAAATGTTGAAGTGATTATTGCGCCGAATGATTTACGTCGTGAAGCTCCAGTTTATCGATTTTTTCACCCACGATGGTTACCTCAACTCTACGCGAATATTCGACAAGCATTAATGCCGTTTAATGCGTAAGAATAGGAACAGCTAACTTTGCCATGGTTTCACCTAGTCCCTGTGATTTTGGGGGCAAAGCAGGTTTAAAGAGCGTAATTTGTTGTGAAGCAGCAGTAGGAAGTCGAAAATAGGCATCGACTTCCTCCGCATTCGGATAGATGGCCTTCAAAATCAGATCTAAATCTTTTTTCATAGAATTAAGAAAGGATGTCGCAAAACTCGCATATTCATCATTTTCATGTCTAAAAAAGTTTTTTAGGACGGATTTAAAAATTAATTTAGTTTTTAAAATCCAGGATTTTTTAGCAATACTGAGCAATTTTGCTTGAGTCTTTTCAGGTTTTTTGCTTTCAATGCTTTCTTTTTCGGTGATAAATTTTTTTAACTCGGCCAAAATATTAAAAACTGCAGCTAAATTCGGTGGAAGTTGATAGTTAAAAAATTGTTGCTTTATCTTACATATTATTGCAGTTGTAATGTGGATAAAATAATCTTGCATTAATAAATGAGGAATTAAATTAGCGTAATGTAATTTTTTTAAAGTTCTCGTTGGAATTGCACAATCACGGCGCTAGCCAGAATAATAAATGCGCCGAACATTTGCCAATGCGTGAGTGTTTCGCCCAGCAATAATAATCCGGCGAATACCGTGACGAGTGGTTCTAATACTGAAAGAATGGATGCGCGCACAGAGCTAATGGATTTCAATCCTTCTAGCATTAATTGAATAGGTAGCGCAGTAGTGAGAATCCCCAGCGCAAATACATATATCCAAGTAGACCATGAATGTGGAATGCTAAAGCTGTGGGTGCTGAGTGAAGAAATTAAAAACATAAATGTGCAGCCTAAACAAACCGAGATGGTTAACGCATTCGAATCGACGTTGCTGGAAGAAAAATATTTACTGCCGATCACATAAGCAGCGTAACCGACTGCGCTTAAAATTCCCAAGGTGATACCAATCACACTGGCATGTTCGTTGTTGGTATTACGTAATATCAGCAAACCTAAAACGATGGCAACTAAGGTAAATAGTGTTTTAAAACTGAGTGCGGTTTCCCGACGGAAGCACGAATACAAAGCGACCATCACTGGAAATGAGAAGAAAACTACCATGGCTAAACCAGTACCGGTATATTGGCTTGCCATAAAATAAAAACTACTGGAGCTCGCGTAACCGATGGCGCTTAAAATAAACATGGAAAATAAAATACGTTTGTTAATCGGCGATGTCTCGTGATTAAAATATTTTTTCAGCCAAAAGAGATACATCCAAATGCTCGCAATAAGAAAGCGCCAAAATAACATGGTAGAAATAGAAAAATGTTCTTGTAAGACATGGGTACCTAGGTAGCCTAAAAAGCCATATAAAATTCCAGATAGCGCGACTAGCAAGCTAGCTTGCAGTATTTTCTTTTGAACAAAGCGGGTATCGTCTAAGGAATTTGTCATATCGATTCCAAGATTTAAAACGAATATTGTAATATGTTTAATACGAAAATTATAATATTAATTTAACCTTTTGGCTCATAGTGCATGGATGTCGGTTAACTCCGTTGCTTAGCAAACGACACAAACAGAAAGTTTAAAGCGCTTATTTTCTTTTAATTTGAACCGCAATCCCATCGTCTGTAAAAATTGAATAAATATCATGGCTTTTGACCGCAGAATCCAGATTAACTTTCTCATAAATAGTATTAAGAATTAATTTTTTACAGATTTTTTTGAATTTGGATTCCCCCGTCTTCGGCCGTGAAGGCAATGATTCCTTTACTGTGATTTAGATGGCCGAAGCGGGTGAATGACGTGCTCTGAAAATTATGCAGGTATTTTAAAGGCAGGGGCAATGACAAACATTTTAATTGCTTACTCTGTTAATCAGAAAAATATAATTTTTTTTAAATTTGATAATTAATTTAAATATTAATTTCATCTTCTATTGTTTCATGAGTACTCGAGACTCAAGAGTATGAGGTCGAGTTGCTCAATTTATAAGATTTCAGATTTATTTAAGTGAGCAGTGTTACGCTTTCTACTTGAATTACACACACACACACACACGAGGGAAATATGCCAGACATTGATTATTCTAGACCTTTAGAGCCGTTAGAGGGAATTGAGATTGAGTGGGGTGGTACTTCCTATGGAGCTTATCGAAAATATATTGCAGTCGATAAAGATCATTTTGCTTATTATCAGGGACACACGAAAATTTATATTTTAAACGCTCAGACCCATGAAGTAAGGCAGATTTTACGCAAAAAAGGCCACAAGATAAAAGGCTCTTTTAAGGTTCCAGAAGGTCAGATTGGGGTGATCTACCAAAATAAGCATTCGCGAAAATACTTTCGGATAATATGGGATGCCAATACAGGCCAAGCCATTTCAGAAAATCCATGTCTAGATTTAGATCGAGATCTTTCACAAGCAGTAAACAATCAAGTTATGATTTCAGGCGATGTGATTTTAAATTGGAATTTGGAAATTACATTTTGGAAAAATGGCGTAAGAAAACCATTCCAAACTAAAGCTTGGAATATGTGTTGGTTAGACGAAGACAGCGCTACTCCACGCCTTGCTTGCACGTACGATAAGAGTATTAAAATATGGGACTTCACGACTGATACCCCATCGCTTGTCCAAACGATTAGACCTATAAATTATCGCATCGGAGAAAATATTTGTCGTGTACAAAACAATTGTGTGGCGACAGATGGTTATTACAAGAATGCGCCACATTTTTTTATCTGGGATATCGCGACAGAAAAATGCATTTATAAAATGCCAATTAATGGAATTACAGGTATCGTCGCCATGCCGGATGGTAAAATCATAATTTCTCGGCATTTCGAGTCATCTGGAGATACTAAGGAGGTGTTCTATACCTTATCTTTTGCCGAAAAAAAACCGCTTCCCGTTGTGCAATCTAATAATCCTTTAGGAATAAATATTGAGACTCTGTATTGTCTTGAAAAACTTTTCAGTGTTAAATTACTTGAAATTAAAAAAGACCAAGTACCTTGGATTCAAAGTATTTCAAATACGATTCACAGCAATCAAAATCTTTTTCAGTTAGTTGATTTGCTCTATTCGATGGACACTGAATTTAATAATAGTAAGGGTTTGGTAGCCTTCAAAAATCTAGTTCACTCTATCCTGAATGAACCGTTAGATGGTGAGAGTCAGTATCGATTAATTGTTATCAAGCATTTTTTAGAGTTGGCGCAGAAATATAACTCAAATACATTGTCTCAAAACGATGTAAAAAATTCCGAAAAATTATTAGATATTAAATTAAATGGCGTACAGCCAAATATGTTACCTTCAATTCTTTCTGCAATATGTTGCGGAATTGTATGGGGTGCTATGATTGGTGTTCTCATAGCTGTGTTGCCGGGCTTCTTTGTGGGTTTATCTTTACTAACATTTGGAGTACCAATAATAACTTGCGCAATCATAACAGTTGGTGTTCCAGTTACAGTCGGTGCTGTTGTGGTAGGTTCAAGCTTTGGTCTTTTTGAAAGAAAGCAAATTCAAACTAAATTTCAAGAAGCAAAATTAAAACGCGAGGAAACCTACGATACCGATGTGAAAGCGTCTGTGAGTGGCGTTTTTCAGGCTTTGCGAACGCGATAATTTTCCTGGTAGCCGAGTAGCCTGGATCGAAGATCCGGGATCCTTACACATTTTCCTGGATCTGCGATCTAGGCTACTCTGTATTAGAAAAAACTGCTTGGGTTTTAAACTTTTGCAATTAAACTCTACAAAAAATAATAAAATTTTCACAAGAGGCAATTCATGTCAATAGATTATTATGCCATTATAGGTCTAGAAAAAACTGTCACTGATGCGCAAATTAAAGAAAAATATAAGAGGTTCATATCGATCAGTCCCTTAAACCCAAATCCAGGTAATGAGGAAACAAAGTTATTTACTCTCGCATATAATATATTGCGAGATCCAAAGAAAAGAAAAAAATATGATTCTCTCATCGAGGAAAAAACTATCTATTTTACACACATGGATTTACTGAAGTCGTCTTCATTGCGCCTGGGTTTATACAAAGATTTTTGGGTTAACAATTTTTTAAAAGTTTATAAGGCTGCATTGACGCCTGGCATTTATATATCTGCAATTCCATTGCTGCCGTGCATCGCCGCCATAAAACCTACAAAGTCGCTTAACCCTATTCAAATCAATGGTTTGATGCTGGCAAGTTTTCTCTTGTACATGATAGCTATTCCTCTGATAGCAATTGCATTCATTGCCGGGAATATCATTGGATTGTTGCTTGGTATTATATCTGGCACTATTAATCTCATTTCTCGAAAATTACCGCCGAAATCAGATTACCTTGAAGGAAATAATCTTGGCTTTGTGGAAATGGAGTCAACCGACATCAAAGCACTTACCAAACAACTCATCGATAAATATACCGGTATCAACATCGATGATCTTACAAATAAGGAGAGAGTTGGCTTGCGTCCTTTAAATTCGCATTCATCAACGAACTCACGTGATTTATTAGATCAATTGGCTTTACATTATCATGACAAATTGGGGGATAAAGAAATAATATTTTCTATCAATAATTATTTAAAGCGCAAAGAATATATCGGAAAAAAATTACATACTATCCTAATTGAGGGTCTATTTAAGCAACCTAAGATATTAAGTAAATCAGATAATTTGCATTCGCCCGTGCTTGCGGACCTTCAAACATAGTAGCTCGGATTGTTGATTCGGGATCTTTCCTGGATCTTCGATCCAGGCTACTCTGCGATCCAGGCTATAGCACTCCTTATTTAAGAATTCATTAACAATTTTAGTATACATTAAGCAAGGTTAATAAAAGGGGTCGCTTGATGTATTTTTTAAATATGTTCCTCCCACTCGTTTTTATCTTTTTTTTTCTATTAGATTCACCGCTTTATGCTAACGACACCGTCGAAATTTTTCCTTTAGAACACTACGATCAAACGATTCAAAATTGGATTAAGCCTAGTGATAATGGTTATGATGCGCCCTTACTAGATTCTGCCGTGCAGAAAAAACGCCTTGAAATTTTTTATGCGCATTATTATGGTGAATTATCACCATGGAGTGCGAGCTATGTGCAACGCGTTTTGCAACAAGCAGCACCGAACGATCTGAAAACCATTGAACAAACGATTATTTTAAGTTTCAGTAATGCAAATAAACCCGCTGAAAAAATAGGTTATGCGGAAAATTTTCGTCCCTATAAAAATGATTGGATTACCGATATCGCTAAAAATATTCAACTTGATGCGTGGAATCAATTATCTTATCAATCCAACCAACGCGTGATTGCTACCGAAAATTTAAATGGTCGCGCACTTCCCACAGAAGACGTGCATTTTTATGATTATAAAATTGCGGGGCAGGGTTATCCTTTCGATAATTTACAAAACTCCGTGTTGTGGGCGGGTACACCCGCTTACGTAATTACCGAAACCGTTGATCATGCATGGTCATTAGTATTAACGCCGAATTTTATTGCGTGGGTGCAAAGTCATGGCCTTGCGCGTGTGGATGATGGATTTGTAAAAAAATGGCAAACATTTTCGAAAAATAAATTAATTGCGATTACGCATACAAAAACGAGTATTATCGATAAAAAAGGACGATTCTTATTTTCAGCGTATGTGGGTTCGGTATTTCCGAGTGAAAATTCAATGACAGAAATTATGGTTCCGATAGCTGATGCGGAACATAATGCGATCATGCAAAAAGTATCTGTGCCCGCTGAAAATGTAACTGAAATGCCACTACCAGCGACCAAGCATAATTTTGCGAATATCATGCAAACGTTAATTGGTCGACCCTATGGCTGGGGCGGTATGTATTTCTATAACGATTGTTCAGCGGAATTAAAAAGTTTATTTACGCCGTTTGCGATTTGGTTGCCTGCGCACTCATCAGATCAAATCAAAGAAGGACAATGGGTGGATATGAGTTCGGCACCGGTTGAGCAGCGACTCGCTTATTTAATGCAAAATGGCAAACCTTTTTTGACGGTGATTTATATTGGCGGTCATGTCGTTTTATATATTGGTAATTATTCCAATCCAAATAGCGCCGATCATGCGATGATGGCGATGACTTACCAAAATATTTGGGGACTAAGACCCAGTTCAGGTGACAAGCGTTCGGTGATTGGACAAGCTGTTTTGTTCCCTATGTTGTTACAATATCCAGAAGACACACGTTTAGTTTCCTTAGCCGCTAAGCCGTATTTTCAGGTCGCATATTTAAATAATTTACCGAGCGTGAACTACTTAAAACAGACGCCATTCATTGATTTAAAAGCATTGATGTCTCCTAACAATTAACCTGCTCTAATAATTGTGCTGTTAGACCCATCTTATGGTAATCTATGCCATTCTAACTTTTTAATGTCCTCTTTGTGTAATTTTACTGCAAAACACATGGGACAAGGATAAAATTGATTCTTAGGAACAGAATGATATGGAAATTTTGCAGAATCATGTACAAAATTTTATTTCTTCGCACAATATCCAACAATTAAGAGCCCAATATTGGCGCCAACAACAAATGTTGGTGATTGAAAATTTTTTGCCAGCTCAATTTATCACTGAATATTTGGTGCCTGAAGTGCGACAGTGCGCGCCTTACATTCACCGCGTTAAGATTCCCGGATTTAAAAAATCAGGCAGCGTTAGTTATCACAATTTAAAACATTCCGCGAAACAAATATTTGAATTATATAAAATGGAAATATTTCGCAAATTGATTGAGGAAATCGTCGATGTGCGTTTAGAATATTGTCCGGAACGAGATGGTCATGCTGCTGCGTTGTATTATTATACGGAACCCGGTGATCGCATTGGCGTGCACTACGATAAATCTTTTTATAAAGGTAGCCGCTATACTGTTTTATTAGGTTTAATTCAAGATTCTACAGAATCAAAATTAATTTGTTATCCAGGCGCGAGTAAAAAACAACCGCGTCAAAATCCATTACCCGTTTATACTAATCCAGGTACATTGGTTATTTTTAATGGCGATGTATTATGGCATGAGGTGACCCCATTAGGTAATAATGAGGAGCGAGTCATTTTAACATTAGAATATTTGACCGACACTCGGATCTCCGTTTTTAATAAATGGCTTTCCGATTTTAAAGATCGCTTTTTATATTTTGGCAAAACCCAATACGAAGAAGTTTAAAGGAGTTGACATGACATTACGCTATCGAATCCTACCCGCCAAGCGAAGAAAACAATTACGAGATGCATTAGCACGCAAACCGGGTCTTCGTGTGATGGAAGCCCATAATGGTTTATCTGGATTAATTGCCAATACCGCTATTTTTGAAGATGAAAATGGTGCACGTGAATTTGATGGGCTTTGGGTTTCAAGTCTTACCGATTCTGCCGCGAAAGGACATCCAGATACGGAAGTTGTAGATGCCAGCAGTCGTTTGTTAACGATTCAACAAATTTTACAAGTTACCGATAAATTTATTATTGTCGATGGGGATACCGGTGGAGATGCCACTCAATTCGAATATTTTTGTAATAAATTAGAAAATTTAGGCGTTTCTGCAGTAGTGATCGAAGATAAAAAATATCCGAAACGCAATAGTTTAGAATCCGGTGTCAGTCATTTATTAGAAGATCCACATGAATTTGCCTTGAAAATTGATCGTGCGAAAGCGGTTTGTTTATCCGATGATTTTATGATTTTTACGCGTATTGAAAGTTTTATTGCGGGTTTAGGTTTAGAAGACGCTTTGCAACGCGCAGAGATTTATTTAAATTCACGCGCCGATGGTATTTTTATTCATTCTAAAACGGCCGGCCCCGAGCAAATTTACGCATTTATGGAAGAATATAAAAAAATGTGTGCGCGTAAAGGCGTGTATAAACCCGTGATTTGTGTTCCCACGACTTATCACTATGTGACAGATGAAACCTTATTTGAAAAAGGTTTTAATATCGTTATTTATGCGAACCATTTATTGCGGGCTGCCTATAAATCGATGTCGAGTGTTTGTCGCACTATTTTACAGCATAAACGCAGCTATGAAATTCAAAATGAAGTGGCATCGGTTAAAGATATTATGGAAGCGGTCGGCTTTTCTGATGTCAAAGCCAAAGATGCCGAATATAAGAAAAATTTAATTCCGGTGATTATGCTAGCGTCGGGTAAGCCCAAAGGGCTGGTCGACACCATGTTGCAATCATTGCCGGTGAGTCAAGTTCCCATTGCCGGGCAATCACTTTTAGATTGGCAGTTAACGATTTTAGATCAAGTTGGTTTAAGCAATGTGACTTTAATTTCGGGCTACGCGCGTGAAAAATTAAATTTAGCGAATTTAGAAGAAATTTATAACGATGATTTTAATGATACCAACGTATTGTATTCATTAATGTTAGCGCGGCATAAAATGACAAAAGGTTTCGTCATGATTTTTGGCGATATCTTTTTTGATAAATATATTTTAGCTAAACATTTGCTGCAAGCCGAAGCCGATATTTTATTATTAGTGGATAATTCTTTTAATTTGCATACGCGTAAAAGTATTAAACCTACGACCGATTTAGTGATTTTAGATCACAGCAACAAAATTACTTTCCGTAAACCTAATGTGGTGACTGAGCGTTTGGCTGATATTGGGAATGAAATTCCTTTAGAAAAAGCCACCCATGAATTTATTGGTATTGCAAAATTTTCCGCAAAAGGTGCCGCATTATTGTGTGAAGCTTATGATGCGATAAAAAATCAAATGAGCGCGGAAAATGGCAAACCTGCATTCTATCAATTAGATTTTTACGCTATTATTAAAAATTTATTGGCAAAAGGTGTCAGTGTAGAAGCATTGGAAGTTAATCATGGATGGTCTGAAGTCCATACGATGACGGATATTGCTGCGATTGAAAAAATTCTCAATCGAACCAAACAAGAAGACACAGCAGTCTGCATTTAATGGCAAAAAAGGCGGAGTTATGACACCTTTAAATCTAATTGATTTACTATTAGAAAATAATTATTCGTATATTACCGGCGTTCCTGACAGTATTTTTAAATATTTTTTGTTAGCGGTTGATCGCGAGCCGCGCTTTAAACATATTATTACCAATAACGAAGGCGAGTCGGCTGCGTTAGCAGCGGGATATCATTTAGCAACGGGAAAAATTCCCGTGATTTATATGCAGAATTCCGGCTTAGGTAATGCAATTAATCCATTGACGAGTTTATTAGACGAAAATATCTATTCCATACCGTCGATTTTAATGATTGCTTGGCGCGGCATGCCAGGAGAAAGTGATGAACCACAACATAAAAAAATGGGGGATATTCTTCCAGGAATGTTATCTTTATTAGGCATTCCCTATGCAGTTGCCGATTCTAGCGTTGAACGTATGCAGTATATTCTTAAACAAGCGAAAAAACACTTTAAAACTCGCAAACAATCGTTTGCGATTTTATTTCCCAAAAATGTGATTGCTGCGGATAAAAGCTTAGAAAATAATCTGCAACCAAAAAATGCTTTATTGCGTGAATCTTTATTGGAATGGCTGGTTGCGAATACCACGGAAAAAGATGTGTTAATCACGACGACTGGAAAAACATCGCGTGAATTGTATGAAATTCGCGAACGCCAAGGTCAAGATCATTCGCGTGATTTTTTAACGGTAGGTTCGATGGGCTGCGCTTCAACTTTAGCGTTAGGCATCGCCATGGAACGTAAAGATCGTCGCGTGATTTTAGTCGATGGCGATGGTGCCTGTTTAATGCGGTTAGAAGCGTTGGCTACCATTGGTGCCATTCAGCCTAGTAATTTATTACATTTAGTAATTGATAATAATGCGTACGAATCAACCGGTTCACAAAAAACCTTATCGCATCACGTGGATTTTGTGAAAATTGCCGAAGCGTGTGGCTATGCAGAAAGCATGGCGTTTAATCAATTAAGCGAAGTTGAGGTTGCGTTAAAACGCTGGAAATCTGGACTTGCGATGTGGGTTATTAAAACTTTTCCACATTCGCGCGATAATTTAGGCCGTCCAAAAACCAGTCCACTCGAAAACAAACAAAGTTTTATGCAAGCATTAGGAATTGAGGAATGAAAGCCGTTATTTTAGCAGCTGGAATGGGAACTCGTTTACGGGAGCATCATCAACTTCCCAAAGGATTTTTGGTTATCGATGAGAAGCCAATTATTCAAGAATCTATTCAAATTTTACGGATGCATGGCATACAAGAAATATTAATTGTTACCGGTTATGGCGCTGAACATTACGAACAATTAACTGTATATGATAAGCGTATTACTACCGTGAAAAACGATATTTATGCAGAAAGTGGTAGTTTATATTCGTTATATTGTGCGCGGGATTGGATAGATTCTGATTTTCTATTATTAGAATCAGATATTGTTTATGAAGCCTGTGCTATTCCATTATTGTGTGCGGCTCCTAAAGACAATGTGATTTTAGTGAGTGGAGCAACACACTCTAATGATGAAATTTATGTGGAAGCGCAACATCGACGTTTAATTAATATGAGTAAAGACAAAACACAATTAATCTCACGCGATGTTTTGGGTGAATTTGTTGGAATTAATAAAATAAGTTTAAATGCCTATCGACAATTAATTAATTTAATTGAACCCGAACAAACAATTTTACGCTCTGGAAATTATGAGGAAGATGGTTTAGTCCGTTTAGCTCAACAAACGCCGATAAATTGTTTATTAATTCAAGATTTATTATGGGGTGAGATTGATAATATTGAGCATTTAACCCGAGTCAAGCAATTATATCATTACATGCGCAACACTATTTAAAGGAAAAACATGACAATTAAGCGAAATATTTTGCTGAATCCCGGTCCAGTCACCACTACAGATACTGTGAAACAAGCCTTAGTGGTAGCAGATATTTGTCATCGTGAAGTAGAATTTACGGATTTAATGCAAGGTGTGCGGATGGATTTGTTGAAAGTTGTCAATGCTGATCCAGAGCAATATACCAGTATTTTATTTGCGGCATCGGGCACAGGCGCGGTAGAGGCTTGCTTAAGTTCTGTTTTAGCATCAGAAAAAAAAGTTTTAATTATTAATAATGGTCCGTATGGTCAACGCATGTTGGATATTGCTAGGCGTTACCATATTCCAAGCCTGGAATATCAAGTTGATTATGATCAGCCGATTGCTATCACCGAAATCGAATTATTATTAATTCAAAATAATAATATTGGGGCTGTCGCGATGGTTCATCATGAAACTTCGAGCGGTATTTTAAGTTCGTTGCGTCCGATCGGAGAACTCTGTCACAAATATGGCTGTGAATTTATTGTTGATGCTATGTCGAGTTTTGCGGGAGTGGATATTGACGTTGAGCGTGAGCATATCGATTATATTATTTCGAGCGCCAACAAATGTTTGCAGGGAATGCCCGGACTTGCGTTTGTGATTGCCAAAAAATCTGCGTTAATGCAAAGCAAGGGTAGGGCTCGAAGTTTTTATTTTGATTTACATCAGCAATTCTATGCCCTGGAAACTCAGCGTGAAATGCCTTTTACTCCGCCGGTGCAAATCATTTATGCGCTGCGTCAGGCCCTAAATGAATTTTTGGCAGAAACCTTAAGCGGACGTATCGAGCGTTATCAACGGAATTACGAATTGTTGATTAAAGGATTTGCTAAATTGGGTTTTACTTGTTTGACGCCTGAAGATCGAGCGTCACATCTATTGGCAATTATTCGTTTTCCGGGTGATCAATCTTATAATTTTGATGAGTTCCATGACTATTTGTTTGCGGCGGGCTTTACCATTTATCCAAAAAAATTATCCATACCGAATACTTTTCGTGTAGCATGTTTAGGAGCGATCGAGCCACAAGATATTTTGCGTTTTTTCCAATCTGTGGCAACCTACATGTTAAAGAAAACGACTCAGGAGCTAATCTCGCATGTCTAATGAGAAAGTTATTTTACCAGAAGATTATCGTGATGTAGTTTATCGGATCACTTATTATCTCTTAGGTAAAGTTGCGCATTGGGTGCCACGATCAATTACCCCTAACCAGATTACTTTAACCGCGTTTAGTTCATCGCTATTGAGTTGTTTATTATTGTATGTGGTGCAAACACCCGTCGGATATTTATATTGGATTTTATTTAATTTCATCTGGTATATATTGGATGCTTTAGATGGTATCCATGCTCGATTAACTCAGCAAACCTCGGAATTTGGGGCATTTCTGGATCACTTCTTGGATAATATTTTCTTTCTTTTTATGTTAACGGTGTTTACTGTACGTTTTGATTTAGCTCATACTTTTTATATTTTTATTTTATTTATGCGAATTACTGCAGCAGCGACCGTGTTTATTGTGCAGGTACACACTCAGCGTTTATATTTAACGCGCTTTTCGGGTGGGTTGGAATTATTGCTTTTTACTTCGGTGATGTGGTTTTCTTATCTTTACCCTAATTTTAATGCCAGTGATTATTTTCCCAATATGATGGTAGATTATTTAAGCTTACAACAAGGTTGTTTCATGAAATTGGCGCTGTTAGTTTATTTGATTGGAATTCCAATCAATTTCTTAATTTCCATACGATTTGTACAAAAGCATACTCAAAATCGTGAGGAAAGTGTTCCATGTCAGGTGATCTAAGGATCTACAGCCCCGCAGAATATACAGAGTTTTTAGCACATTATCCCGATCAAAAGCATAGTATTACTGCTAATTTATTATTGCGGCCAGTCACAGATTTTGTCAGCAATATGTCAGCGCGGATGTTGGCAATGGGCGATGGGCGCGAAGTTTGGCCTATATCGATTAATAATCAAAAACATTCTAATCCCATTTCCTGCTCGCCGTATACGACTTATGTTAAATATCCCATGCATATGATCGATAAATTTGAAACATTATGGTTGAAATTATTTGTGATTGGCGGTACCCAGTTAATGGGTCTTGTTTTTAAGCTTACGCAATTAGATAAAGTCATTTTAATCAATAATTCATTAAACAGTGTGTTAAAACATCCTAAATTATTTGGTCAGCAATTACCGCAATTAACTTCATTATTAAAACAAGTACATCCCGATCGAGCGATTTTATTTTTTAGAGTGAATTCGGAATTAGATAAAGAATTTATGGTTGTGTTGCAGCAGCAGGGGTATGTTTTATTTCCAGATCGTTTGGTACATCTTTTCGATCCGGAAACAGGATTTATAAAGCAGCGTAATGTGCGCGGAGATTTTGCTATTTTACGTGATACACCATATCAAATTATTAATCATGAAAATATTGTAGAAAGCGATATTCCGCGAATTGGTGAATTATATCGACGTCTTTTTATTGATAAGTACTCTCCGTTAAATTTGCAGTATACTGATGAATTTTTTCGTCAAGCAATAAATAACCGTTGGCATCACTATATAGCATTTCGGAATTCCACCGGACAAATTGATGCTTTTATTAGCTGGTATTTCAATGACAATACGATGGTGTGTGGCCCATTGGGTTATGATACCACCGTGCATATCGAAGCCGGTCTTTATCGTATGATGATTTCTTCTGCGTTGAAATTTTCGCACGAAAATAAAATCCTATTTAACTTAGGGGCTGGGTCGGATGATTTTAAAAAGAAACGCGGCAGTCGACCTGTGTTGGAATATACTGCGGTTTATTATCGACATCTCAGCTATTATCGCCAATTGCCGTGGATGATGGTGAGCCGAATTTGTAGTGTGTTGTTGCCGAAGCTGTTTAATACCAACCCCTTATAGAAGAGGGCGCGAAGAAGACGAGTGCGATGTTCGTCTTTGCTCCCCGAAGGCTGTGAACAGAATAAAAAAAGATAAAAATATCACGGCCTAAGCGGGAGCAATCCCAATTTGCGTACTTTTAAAAAAAATCATTATATTTTCTTCGCTTTCTTCTGCGCGTCCGTCTCTTCAGCTTGTATTAATAAAATCCCGCTATAATAATCTCTTCTGTAAAGCATTGCTGCAAAATTTAATTTTCTATTAATTAATTTCTCTAAGGATCCAGTTATGAGCCACACTGCATATTGGTCTAACAAGAAAAAAAGCTTTATTTCCGCGTTAAAAAATCTAAGAGAAATTCAGCTTCCTCCCGCAATGGATGAATCAGGGCTTATAGCTATCGGATTTTCTGCTAATAATGAATCTATTGAAAAAATTAAATTAGTCGAAAAATTATTATTAAATTTGCAAAAAATGATTTATGTCTTAAAATGTGCTCCAGATAATTTTTTTAAAGGAGATGAAAAAAAACACTTCGATTTTATTTCTGGCTCGTGCAAATCTCTTTTAAAGTTGATTAATGCTTTTTTTCAGGCTGGTGATTTTGCCAAACAATTTAATTTGTATCGTGATATAAATCGTGATTTTGAATCTCTCAAATTAAGTCGGTTAGAATCTTCAGATAGCGCTTGCATAGAAGATATTCAAGAGACGACAAATGTGACTGCTGCGGTATCTTTACCAATCGAAATCTGGGCGCTTATTTTTCGTTATTTGCGGCTGAAAACTATTATTGGATTAGTTACCGTTAGTAGAGCTATAAATAAGGTAGTCTTGCATGATGCAATTTGGAAAGAAAAATATAAACAGTATTTTCCAGCGCATTTCCAAGATACCCAAAATCAAGATACCCAAAATCAAGATACCCAAAATCAAGATACTCAAATTCAAGATATAGAAATTCAAGATACTCAAATTCAAGATAACCAAAACATTTGGTACCCTGCGTTTGTTAATCAATATAAAAAAGCTTTTTCTAAAATAACTGCTAATGAAAGAAATTTAATTTCGTTATGTATTGAGGGAGAACTTTGGACTAATGATGCGAGTTGGGGTGCGCTGCAACACATGTTGGAACAGGGAATGTTTAACGGCGAGCACCCTATTTTTTCTGTGGGCCATGATGCCAACACACAACACTTTTTTAATTCTTCCTATCGAAAGGTTTCTGATAAAACTATACTTTGGGCATTAGTGACACGTCAAAGCTCTCAAGAAATTAAAAGATTAATAGAATCGGAGAGGGATCAGGATCAATGGACTCTTTTCCGAACAATAGATGGACTAAAATTGAAAATTATTCATTGTGCTGCGATGACAGGAAACCTAGACGTGGTGACAAAACAACTTGTCGCGCATCCCGAATCTTTGAATGCGGTTTGTGAGCATGAAAAAAAGAGGAATTACACACCTTTAATGTTCGCTGTTGAAAACGGACATTATGCTGTGGTTGCATTTTTAGTTGCGCAGCCCGCGATTGAGTTAAATGCAGAGAGTGAATCAAGGAAAACAGCATTTGATTTAGCAGTGGAACGAGAATATATGTCTATAGCTAAACTATTGATTAATGCTGCTCCTGAGGTAATTAACCTTCAACAACGGACACTTCATTGGCTCCATCGTGCAGCATTGTCTGGGTCCTTAGAACTTGTTCGTCTGTTAGTGGGTAAAGATGCTTTGCCTCTTCATATTAATAGTTATTGGGGAACACCGCTTACTATTGCGGTACGTGAACGCACTTCATTTGATGTGATTAGTTATCTGGTTACCCATCCTGCGCAAGCAGCAATAAGCGATTGGTGGCGTGAACCTTTAAAAGCAGCGATTAAAAAGAATTTACTGGAAGTAGTTAAGCTATTTATTTCTGTGGTAGAGGATATTTCTTCCATAGAGCCTCTTCATATCGCGGCTAGATCTGGTTCTAAGGAAGTATTGCAATATTTAGCTGGGTGTTTCCCAGCTTTAATTTATCAAACTGACAAGCACAAAAATACTATCCTACATTTGGCTGCCCACGGAAAGTTAGAAATTGTAGAATGGTTAGTTAAATCTTTTCCAGATTTATTCAACAATCAAAATACTGATAAAAAGACTTCCTTTCATGTGGCTGCTGCACACGGTCATCTCAATATTGTGACATTCTTCAGTAATACATTTCCGGAGCGAATTAATCAAGTTGATGGAGTAGGAGGAACTCCTTTGATTTATGCTGCTAGATATGGACATGAAGATGTAGTGGAGTATTTACTCCAAAGACCAAAAATAAATTTAAATGTGGTCATGCAAGATGGAAACATTTCCGCGACAGCGCTTGGTTGGGCTGATATATGCAGTCATCAATATGCCTATCAGAGGATTGTGCAAAAGATTTTAAGAAGTGTTTTGCAATCTGAAGACACCATTGAATCTTTTAACACCACGGGCTTAAATTTAAAAATAAAGGCACAAATTAACCTGGCTCAAGACTTAGTAAAAAACAAATTGAATCTTTCCTTTAAGCACGCCAAAAAACTTTTAGAAGACTACGTAAGTAAAAATGCATTCGCTCGATTTTTTACTGGCCATTGGAATCGGCATCATGTTTCTGAAGTCAGTGCGATCCTTATAAAAATAAATTCAGGCGCTATTTCGACACTGGATGAATTGTTGTTGGCGCTAAAATCAATTAATTTAATTAATCCTGATGGAACGTTAGCGCATGATATAAAATGCATTGAAATGAAGAATCATCTTATGCAAGCCAAAAAAGTATTAGAAGATTATACCAGTAGAAATTCTATCAACCGATTTTTTTCCGGTCATTGGAATCGGCATCATATTTCTGAAGTAAATTACATAATTACAAATATAAATTTGGGTAGTATTCACACGATAAATATACTGCTGTTGGAGCTGAACGAAATTAAGTTAGTTAATGGAAATGGAGAACTTGCACGAAGAATAAAATTTATCAAAAATAAGTTCGATGTGGATAATAGGAAGATTAATCAGCCGTTGCCATGACGCGGGGAAGGCCGGAAATGGAAGATCGTGAAGAAGAAACGTCTGAAGCTCGCCCCTTCCAGCCTAGGCCTTCTTGGTATACGATTAAAGAAACCTCGACATATAACAAGGAAGTTTTATGAATACTGGCTCCTTTATCAACGGTAAATGGTTTCATCCCAAATCTGATAATTATATCCGCAATACGAACCCCGCTGATCCTACCGATGTGATTGGCGAATTTCCAGCGGCGACACCCCAAGACGTGAATAAAGCCATCGAGGCCGCTGCAAAAGCTTGGCCTGCATGGAAAAATACGCCTGCTCCAGAACGAGGTCGCATATTATGGCGAGCAGCGGATATCGTGCGTCAGCGGATCGATGAAATTGCGCGTACCATGACCCGTGAGGAGGGTAAAACCGTTAAAGAGTCGCGTGGCGAAGTAATGAAGGGCTTAGCGTTGCTCGAATATTATTCAGGTGATGGGTTTCGAATGGGAGGTAAAACTTTACCTGCCGAAGGTCGAGATGTTTTTACCTACACCTTGCGTCGACCGCTCGGCGTTGTCGCCTTAATCACGCCATTTAATTTTCCTTGGGCCAATCCCTTATGGAAAACTTCGCCGGCCTTAGTTGCGGGTAACACGATTGTTTTTAAACCCTCTGAAATAACGCCAGCTACGGCGAGTTTAATCGTAGAAATTTATGCCGAGGCGGGTTTGCCCGACGGGGTATTAAATATGGTGGTAGGTTATGGAAATGAAATTGGCGATACTTTAATTTCCGCTCCGGAAATAAAAGCCGTTTCTTTTACGGGTTCCAATGCAGTGGGTAGTGCAATCTACACTCGCATTGCAGAACTCGGAAAAAAAATCACATGCGAAATGGGTGGTAAAAACGCGGTAGTTGTGTTGAAAGACGCAGATTTAGAAAAAGCGGCCATTGCGATTACGGGCGGTGCGTTTGGTTCAACCGGACAACGCTGTACCGCAACTTCTCGCATTATTGTCGAAGAAAAAATAAAAAATGATTTATTGGATGCTCTGATTAGTGAAGCTAAAAAAATAAAAGTGGGGAATGGATTAGAAGAAAATGTAGATATGGGGCCCGCTGTTACCGATAAACAATTAAAAAAAGATTTTGAATATATCGAAATTGCAAAAAATGAAGGTGCACAATTAACTTTTGGTGGCAAAAAACCGCAAAATATGCCAACAAATGGCTACTTTATTGAACCTACCATTTTTGATAAAGTCACTCCGCATATGCGAATTTTTCAAGAAGAAGTATTTGGACCCGTGCTTTCTATTGTTAGTACACGCAATATTAAAGAGGCAATTCAATTTGCCAATGCGGTGCAATTTGGATTATCGACTTCTTTTTTTAGTAACGATTTAAGCGCCGTCATGGAGTATATCGAAGAAATTGATGTCGGCATGGTGCATATCAATGAACCTTCGGTGGGTGGTGAAGCGCAATTACCCTTTGGTGGGACAAAAGCCACTGGTGTTGGCGATCGCGAAATGGCGGATGAAGGTTTAAATTTTTTTTCCGAAACTAAAACCGTATTTATTAATTATTCTGGTAAAGCAGAACGTTCATTAATGCGATAATACGATGAATTACGATTATATTATCGTAGGCGCAGGAACAGCAGGTTGTGTGCTTGCAAATCGATTGAGTGCGAATCCGCAAAATCAAGTGTTATTGCTCGAAGCAGGTGGCAGAGACAATTATTTTTGGATTTCAGTTCCAGTCGGTTATTTATATTGTATCGGTAATCCACGTACCGATTGGATGTATCAAACAGAAAAAGAAAAAGGCCTCAATGGGAGAAGTATTAATTATCCGCGTGGTCGTGTACTCGGTGGCAGTTCTTCTATCAACGCAATGTTGTATGTGCGCGGGCAAAGTGCAGACTACGATAAATGGGCAGAAATAACTGGAGACCCCAGTTGGAATTGGCAGCATGTTTTGCCATTATTTAAATTCAGTGAGGATTCTTATCGTGGTGCCAATGAATATCATGGAGTAGGTGGAGAATGGCGCGTACGCCCGCAACGATTTTCGTGGAAAATATTAGATACTTTTATTGAAGCTGCAAAACAATTTGGAATTCCAGAAAGCCGAGATTTTAATTCTGGAGATAATACAGGGATTGCATATTTTGATGTTAATCAATGGCACGGTCTGCGTTGGAATGCGTCGAAAGCATTTTTGCGTCCGATCGCAAAACGACGCAATTTAACGGTAATTACAGATGCGATGGTGCATCGTTTACAAATTCAAGATAAGCGTTGTGTAGGAGTGAGTTATCGTCATCATCAGCGAAATTATGTAGCTTCAGCGAAGCGTGAGGTTATTCTAGCGGCAGGTGCTATTAATTCTCCGCAAATATTAGAATTATCCGGCATTGGTAATGCAGAAATATTGAAAGCGCATAATATCGCAGTTCATCATCATTTACCGGGTGTCGGTGAAAATTTACAAGATCATTTGCAATTACGCACCATTTTTAGTGTGCGTGGGATAAAAACTTTAAATACAATGATGCAGAGTAAATGGGGAAAAACTAAAATTGGCTTACACTATTTAGTGTCGCGCAGTGGTCCGATGAGTATGGCGCCATCACAATTAGGTGCTTTTACAAAAAGTAACTCAGAGCAAAGTCAGCCTAATATCGAAATTTTAGTTCAGCCATTATCTCTCGATAAGTTTGGTGAAGCTCTACATACGTTTAATGCTTTCACCGTTGTAGTTTGTAACCTTAGCCCGACCTCGCGGGGAAGTGTACATATTACGAATACTGATCCTAATAAAGCACCACAGATTATTTTGAATTATTTAAGTACGGATGAAGATCGCCAAATTGCGATTGAATCTTTGCGTTTGGTACGCAAAATCATGCATACAAATGCCTTTGCGTCATACTTTCCCGAAGAATATAAGCCGGGTATATTTTTTCAGAGTAACGAACAATTAATAGAAGCAGCAGGAAATATTGGGACGACGATTTTTCATCCGGTTGGAACTTGTAAAATGGGACGTGCCGATGATCCGCTGGCGGTCGTGGATTCTCGATTACGAGTTTTGGGTATGGAAGGACTTCGTGTTGCTGACGCGTCGATTATGCCTTTAATTACGCACGGAAATACGAATTCGCCGACTTTAATGATTGCGGAGAAGGCGAGTAGGATGATTCTGGAAGACGCTACTTAAAGTTCCTAGCGCTGTAGCCTGGATCGAAGATCCAGGAATAATAATCCCGGATCTCCGATCCGGGCTACGTTCAAATAACTAATTCGTAGCTGTCCATTTGAATTTTTTCCATATTCATGGCGATGATGAGTGCTAATAAAGAGATGACGATTAATGCAATTGACAAGGGGAATTGATTGTAATGTTTAGTATACGACATGATCATACTGCTGATCGCGCCTCCAATTAACTGTAAAAATCCAAAAACTGCACTCGCTGTGCCTGCAATTTGCGGGAACGGATGAAAAGCTGCTGCATATGCGTTAGGAATAACGATGCTGGCGCCTAAGATAAAAAGGATAATCGGTGTAATAATTACAAATACATTAATAATTCCGCTGCCAGCAAAAATCAGCATGAGACCGCCGGCACTTAACATAATAACTATGCCAATTTTTAACATTTTTTCTAAACCGGCACGATTAACATAGATACCATTAATGACTCCACCCACCGCAAAAAATAATCCGACCAAAGCAGCAAGCCAACCAAATGCGATCGGGCTTAAGCCTAAGTTTTTTTGCAAAATAATCGGTAATGTGGTTACCCAAGCTAAAATACCGGCAAAAGTTAAAAACATGATAATCGAACAGCCTATAAAAATAGGATGAACAATTAAGGTGGAAATATTTTTTATTAAAAAATTTAATTTATTGCTCGGTAAATCTTGATGGGTATTAGTTTCTTTAAAAATAGTTAGACCGAATAAAGTAATAACGCCGTAAACGACTACGAAAAAGAAACACGCGCGCCAACTTAAAAAATGCAATAAATAAGCCCCAATCAGTGGCGCACAAGCTAACAATAAGATGCGTCCAATTCCAAGATAAGAGCTCGTTTTCGAGAGCGCATGCCCCTGATAAACATCGCGTAAAATGGAGCGATAAATAGTGGCACTGGCCCCTGCACCGAGTCCTTGTAAAAACCGCCCGCTGTTAAAAATCACAATATCCTGAGCAAATTGGCAGACTAAAGTCCCGACCAAACAAATGATAGTCCCAAAAATCAAGGGTTTTTTACGCCCAAAGCGATCCGACAGAGGCCCATAAATCAAATGCGAACCCGCAAAGCCATAAAAAAATAAGGCGATGGAAAGCTGAATAGCATGGGTACTGGACTGAAGATTTTGACTAATGTGAGGCAGGGCAGGTAAGTAGATATCAGAGGCTATTTGACCGAGGGTGGAGAGTAAGAATAACAAAATAAAAAAGAGAATGCCTTTCTGCATATCGGGCCCCCGAGGTCAAATTGGAAGAGTTTACCTGCTAGAAGCTTAAATCACAATGATTGGATACAGCCGCAGTATTCTTTATAATGAGTGAACGAACAAAAGGAGGATGTATGGGTTGGATATACTTGTTTTTTGCTGGCATATTCGAGATTGGATTTACTACTTGCCTCAAACTCACTGAGGGCTTTACCAAGTGGATCCCCTCGGTCTTCTTTATAATATTCGCCGCCTGCAGTTTTTGGCTGCTCACGAAAGCGCTACAGACCATCCCTTTAGGAACTTCCTATGCAATTTGGACAGGGATTGGTGCTTTCGGTACTGCTGTTGTGGGCATGATCTTTTTTAGCGAATCGACCTCGATCTGGCGTGTGATTTTCTTGCTCATCCTGATTGGTTCGATCATCGGATTAAAAATGGTGACGCCGGATTAATTGCTAACATTTAAAATAATTAAAAATTATTTTTTATGTGGAAAATATTTTTTTAATTTTGAATCGCAACTCATCATTTTAGCGTCTCAAAATCGACTGAAGAATGGGGGTAATTGAAAATTTCTCGATGAGATGATAGTTTCATGTAACACCTCGCAGCCAAGCGCATCAAGTATTGTTTCTCTACGCACATATGCTGTTAAGAATGAGTACCCATTATTTTAAATACTCTAGCATTCTCATTAACCGAAAATTATACACTTATATTCATTTTTTCTTAATATTCAAATGGTAAATTATGGAGCACGAATCTGATATTAAAATTAAAGAATTTAAGGGTGAGCCATGATTGCCAATTTTGAAGATTATTTTAATTCCTTACAAGCATTGATAGACGCCGCACCGGAGAATTTGGAGGCGAAGCTGTCTGAACTGATTAGTCATGTTTACGAGCAACATGGTTGGGAGACTGTGTTTACTCCAAATACTAATGATCATAATAAAAATATTTTTCATTATTTAGCTCTCTGTAATCCTAAAATATTAGCTAATTTATTAGAAAATTTAGATGATGTAATGCAAAGACTGGATTTTAATCCGCTGATGCAAAAGAGTAAATTTGAACATACTCCAATGGAATATGCGGTAATTAGTAACAGAAATGAAAATGCGCTTACTTATTTTAAGTTCATGTATAACAAAAATTCAGCATGTTTTCGATTAATATTAGACTTTATTACAACCAGTGATGGCAATACACTTGGCCCAAATAGAGAAATGGTTATGCCTCGTTATGCAAAATTCTTAAGAGCTGTAGTTTTATTTTTCCTTGCAAATTTCCCGCAGCTTAAAAGCGACAGCATTGATTTATTTTATCAGCTCGTAATTTTGTTGGTTCAGCGTGATTTTTTAAATTTAGCGACAGTAGATTCCGACGATTTCCCGATATTACATCAACTGATCTTGCTTGCAATTTCGAACGATGCTTCTCATGTTATTTCCATTTTATTTTATGAGATAGAAAAAACAGAGTATAAACAACAACTCACAGTTTGTAATAGGAATGGAGATAATGCACTTTTGCTTGCGATGGTGAGTATATCTAGGACCAGTACGTTAGCTGTTTTAGAGATTCTTTTAAAATATTTTAGAACGGATATACAAAATTTTTATGGCAGCAATATCTTACATAAGTTATTTCGTAGTAAACATTCTGATTTTATAATGAAAATTTTAGAAAAATTAATTATAAAAATTCCAGCAGATGAGTTTAAATTTCTTTTGCGACAACAGGACCTCCATGGTAAGACGCCACTAGCTGACGCCATTGAGTTTCTACCGCAGCGACATGATCGGTACATTTCTGCGATGATTGAAGTCATACAAAGAATTGTGGATATTTATCCAGAAATTCGTACAATTCCATTAACTAAGCAAAATAATAACTTATTATGGCTCGTGCAATCGCGACAGCAGCTTTATTCTTTAATTAACATCGTTACACCTATTTCTATTGATGTGACCGCTCACCATGAAGTGCAAATGCCGAAAAAAAGGAGGGTAGTGATATACGATAGTTCTAATCCTGCTAAAAAATCCAGATTTTTGGAGAATGAAAACACTCCGCCGCGGGGTCCCGAAAAATTAGCAGAAACTAAAAAGCAATTGCAAGCCAAACAGGAAGCAAATAATAAACTTCTGCAGGATAGAATAAAGACATTCCAAGATAAAAATATAGGACTCACGCAACAGTTAAAAACACAATTAGAAAAATTTCAGAAATCGCATGCAGAGTACCGGGCGGAGTTTGATTTTAAACTAGCTGGCTACGAAAAAGAAATTGTAGAACTGAAAAATAGAAATACTTCCATGCAGGCTGAGAAAGAAGGACAACTTTTGAAATTAGAAGATTTAGAAAGCGAGCTTGTACAACAGCACAAAGCAGTAGAAAAATTAGGTACTCAATTTCGAGGGTTATCCCAAGAAGCTGAAAAAAATACTGCGGAATTTGAAAAAATGCAGAATCAACTCCAGGCGGCAACTGCCGAAATTGTTGATCTTAAAAAGGAAGTTACAGCATCCACCATTGAGAACGCATCTTTAACATCAAAATTAAAAATGTTAGAAGCTGGTAATAGTGGATTGATAGCACAGGCACATACATTTCGGGAAGGTTATTTTGCATTGCATGCATACTTAGAACCTATGGAACAACAAAAAAAAGACCTCATGCTGCAAATTTTCACAGTGCAACAACAGGCTATGGAACGAGAAAATAAATTATCAAGTGAACTGGAAGCCATTAAAAAAGAAAATGCGGAATTAAAAAAACAACTTGAAACTGAGACTCAACAATCTGATGTACATTTACAAGTAATCAGTACGCAACGATCTGATCAAAAGAAACCTGATGAAGGAAACTTGCTGTTGAATTTAAGTTTTCTTTGCGAGGACCTATGTAAAACACAAAAGACAGTTTTACAGAAAAAAACATCTACCGAGATGAGTGCTGTACCAAAAGAGGGAGCTGGGAAACAAAAACGAGGGTCAGGGAATGGTCCACAAAATCTCGGAGTTTTTGCTACGACAGCAAATTTACAGTCAGGATCCACTGTAAATGATAAACCTGCAGGGAAGGGAAAAGGGAAGGGCAAACATTTACAACCAAAATAATGCTCTTAAACAATGGGTTTAATATTTAAATTGGATTTGATATTATTTTAAATTAAAGCATGAATGCCGCATTATCGCGAGATTGATGCGGCTACACGTGTTAAATACAGTATAATTTGTAAAATCTTGAGAATTTGTTTTCATATAAAAATAATTCTAAAATTATTTTTATTATCTTTGCGCTAAAAACCTTTTTTGTTTTCTGGATCGCCACTTCTTTGGGCAGGGAATCTAACTCCGCGGATCAAGACTTTTTGCTAGCCGCGTTAGCTCCGCATAATCCTTGATTCTCGCCGTAGTCTCAACGAATAAAGATCCAACCACAAAACCATCCGCGTATTTAATCGCTTGGCCGGCCATTTCTTTATTTGAAATTCCAAATCCAGTTACAATCGGTAAATTTGTGTTTTGTTTAATGCGTCGCATATTTTCCGCAAAATTTTCAGGTAAAGAAGATTTAACGCCAGTGGTTCCGTTGCGACAAACGTAATACAACATACCCCGTCCATGTTCGCTAATGATTTTAATTCGTGCTTCTGAAGTCGATGGCGAAATTAAAAAAATCGGATCAATTTGATGCTTTTTGCATAATTTTAAATGTTCAGCAGATTCCTCTAACGGCAAATCCACCATTAAACAGCCATCAACACCGGCTTGTTCGGCATCTTGATAAAATGTGGGTCCATATTTAAAAATGGGATTGTAATAACTAAATAAAACAATCGGAATTTGCGTTCGTTTGCGTAATTCGCTGACTAAATTAAATATATTTTTTATGGTGGTACCGGCTTGTAAGGCGCGAAATGAGGCTTGTTGAATAACGAGCCCATCGGCTACAGGGTCGGAAAAAGGTATGCCAATTTCAATGATATCCACGCCACCAGTAATTAATGCTAGAATTGAATGCAAGGAATGTTGAATCCCGCCATCACCCGCAGTTAAATAAGCTACATAGGCTCTCTTTTGATTTAGTTGTTGAGTAATGCGACTCATAATAATCCTCGTGCAAACAATTCAGGTAAATCTTTATCTCCGCGACCAGATAAATTCACAATGACAATATCTTCAGATTTAAATTGTTGCGCTGCTGGTGTTAAAAAATAAGCGAGTGCATGCGAAGATTCTAAGGCTGGAATAATGCCTTCGCTTTCGCTTAAATATTTAAACGCGGTTAGTGCTAATTCGTCGCCTACACTACAGTACTGTGCTCGTTTACTTTGAAATAACGCGGCGTGTTGAGGTCCAATAGCCGGATAATCTAAACCTGCAGAAATGGAATAAGTATTAGCGATTTGCCCATTTTCATCTTGTAATACATAAGTCTCGGTGCCATGCAAAACGCCGATTTTGGCTTGTTTTAAACGCGCTGCGTGTTCACCTAAAGCGTCACCTTTGCCGCCTGCTTCAACACCAATTAAAATTACATCCGTATTTTCAATAAAACTAGAAAAAATACCAATCGCATTTGAGCCGCCACCGACACAAGCGATTATCGCTTTGGGTAAATGACCACATTCCTTTAAAATTTGTTGCTTGGCTTCTCGACCTATAACGGATTGAAAATACGCGACCATACTTGGAAATGGGTGTGGACCTAAAGCGGATCCCAAACAATAATGCGTATGCGAAAAATTTTCGGCCCAATCGCGCAAGGCTTCATTGACGGCATCTTTTAATGTTTGTGTGCCATTTTCGACAATTTTGACTTCGGCACCTAATAATTGCATTTTCATCACATTTGGCGCTTGACGTTTGGCATCTACAGCGCCCATATAAACCGTACATTTTAAATTTAAATATGCGCAAGCGGTGGCTGTTGCTACACCATGTTGGCCGGCACCTGTTTCCGCAATAATGCGCGTTTTGCCTTGAAATTTGGCTAATAAACACTGTCCCAACGCATTATTAATTTTATGCGCGCCGGTGTGGAGTAAATCTTCGCGCTTTAAAAAAATGCGTGGGCCCATCACTTTCTTTTGAAAAGATTTTACTTCGGTTAATGCAGTAGGACGTCCTACATAATTTTGCAATAACTGAGTAAATTCTTCGGTAAATTTAGGATTATTCTGCAGTTGGGTAAATGTCTCTTGTAATTCCTGTAAAGGTGAAATTAACACCTCTGGAACAAAACAACCGCCAAAATTAGCAAAATAACCGGGTTTCTCATTAGGCATGTTTAACTCTTGCAATAAATTGCTGGATTAATTGTTTATCTTTCGTTCCGTCACTATTTTCTAAGCCAGAGGAGGCATCCACAGCAAACGGATGGGTTAAATGAATACATTGTGCCACATTACTTGTGTTAAGCCCACCGGCAACAAAATAATTAAAATCACCCACATAATTAAATTTTGAATGATCAAACGCGGTACCAGTGCCAGAAAGTTTGTATTCAAACATTAAAAAATCACGCATAGGATTTAAATGTGAATAAATTAAATCATATTTTCCTGATTCATTCACTGGAATGGACCAAATGCGTTGCATTGCTGTGGGCAGCAAATGATGCTGTTGTCTAGCGTTTTCACCCGATAATTGGATGCAATTAATATGGGTAATTTCACAAATTTCCTGCATGGTAGCAGCATCTTGATCGACAAAGACAGCTACGGGTGTGCTGCCATAAGCTTTAATTCTTTTTACCATATCTTTAACAGTTTCAAGGTCATTAACGTTACGCTTAGAGGGGGCATAAAAAACTAACCCAATATAATCTACGCCAAGTCCCGCCGTGAACTCCGCAATTTCTATGTTTGTAATGCCACAAATTTTAATTTTAACTGCACTCATAAACGTAAGTCACTAATAAATTGTTTAGGGTCTTTGGATTTAACTAAGGCTTCTCCAATCAATAAAGCATTAAAACCAGCTTCAATATAACTTTCTGCCGTTTTTTCAGAGGTAATTCCGGATTCTGCAACGCTAATAATATGTTTTGGAATTAAAGGCTTTAAGCGTAGTGCTGTTTCTGTATCAATATTAAAAGTGGATAAATTACGGTTATTAATACCAATAATTTCTGCGCCAAACTCTAGAGCCAATTCTAACTCTTCGGCAGTATGAACTTCGACTAAAGCATCAATTCTATATTGACGACAAACGTTTAAAAGTTCAAGGGTTTGACGTTGTGTGACTGCTACTATTAACAAAACAGCATCGGCGCCATAATAAATGGCTTCGGGTATTTGAATATCATCGATAATAAAATCTTTGCGCAAAATAGCACAGGGTGTGGATTTCAAAGCATTGGCAATGGCATTTAAATCTTGTAATGAGCCATTAAATCCGACTTGGTTCGTTAAAACCGAGATTGCAGCAGCACCGGCTTGATAATACTTTTGTGCTAATTCCACCGGATCTTTAATTTCAGCTAACTGACCTTTACTTGGAGAATTGCGTTTTATCTCGGCTATGATATTTATTTTGGGTTGGGATAGGGCTTGTTTTAATGATTTAGTGGGCGACAGATGCGTCGCATGCAAAGGGTGCTCTGCATTCTTCTCGACCTCCATTTTTAATTTATCAACGTGACGTTGAGTTTCCGCTAAAATTGACGTTAAATAATTATGCATAACTGACCTGATACTGTAATAATTGACGTAAAAAATCTAAAGTACGACCATTTTGAATTTGTTCGCGCGCAACTACGATAGCTTCTTGAAAAGTAGGTGCTGCAAAACTGGCATATAATCCGGCGGCCGCGTTTAATATAACGGTATCTTGAATGGGACCCCTCTCACCACTCAAACAATCTAATAATAATTTTTTATTGAGGTTTATGTCGCCACCTTGAATATCCGATAATTCACAATAAGCAAAACCATAATCTTTGGGATTAATCACATATTCCTTCTTAGTTTCGCCGTTAACTTCGACAACCTGTGTCGGTCCTAATAAAGTAATTTCATCCAACCCACAACTATGCACCACTAAGCCTCGTTGGATTTTGCTATTAACTAGAAAATCTGCATATAAGTTTAATAATTGAGTATTATATACGCCAATAACTAAATATTGTGGTTGAATTGGATTAATCACCGGACCCAGTAAATTAAATGTAGTGGGAGCGCCAATAGATTTGCGTAGTGTTTTATATTGTTGGAAAGTGGGATGAAAATTAGGTGCAAATAAAAAGGCGAAATTATTTTCTTTCAGTGATTCATGCACTTGATTAATGTTTAAATTAATATTAATGCCTAAAGATTCTAAAATATCAGCGGAGCCGCATTGTGAACTGACTGAACGATTGCCATGCTTAGCAGTTGCCACCCCAAGACTCGCTGTAACGAGACAGGCCGCAGTGGAAATATTAACGCTACTAGATTTATCACCACCTGTTCCGGCTATATCCAGACAATTTAAATCGCTTTCAACATTGATCATTTTGTCTTTCAGTGCGTCGACAAATCCTTTTAATTCATCGACAGTTTCTGGTTTTTTATGCAATAAAATTAAAAACTCAGAGATCTCAGCGTGATCTTGTGACGTTAAGTCATTAACTACGTTGTAACATTCATGATAAGTTAAATTTTTCCCTTGTTTTAGTTTATTGATTAATGACGGCAGCATGCTGAAACCCCACGTTGAAATTCATACAGATATTTATAAAATTTTGGAATAAATAATTTCCCTCCGGGGTTAATGCCGACTCCGGATGAAATTGTACACCGTAACATGGATACGATTCGTGTTTAACTGCCATAATCGTGCCATCATTGCTGATTGCAAGAATTTTCATGGCGGCACTCATGGTTTTTAATTCTATTTTTAGTGAATGATATCGACCGGCCTGAAAGGAGGTCGGAATAAAATTAAATAATTCATCTTGCATATGATGAACAATACTGGATTTACCGTGCACGATATCTCCATGTTGAACGACTTCACAATCAAATGCAGTTGCAATTGCTTGATGCCCTAAACAAACGCCTAAAATCGGAATCGTCGAAGACAGTTCTTTCACGATTTCTATACAGATCCCAGCATTCTCGGGACGTCCTGGACCCGGTGACAAGATTATTCCTTCCGGGTTTAATCGTCTAATGTCATCTACCGTTATTTTATCGTTACGAAATACACGGGTGTCGATATGGTTGGCGATAGCTTGATATAAATTATAGGTAAAACTATCGTAATTATCGATAATAATTAGCATTGGTTTTCTCCTTGGAGATTTTCACATAGATTAATGGCAGTTAATACAGATTTGGCTTTGTGTTCAGTTTCTTGTGCCTCGGCAAGCGGGTTGGAATCAAAAACCACACCACAGCCAGTTCGCACCGTAATTTGTTGATCGTTTATCACCGCGTGACGAATAATAATCGCGGTATCTAAATTGTCTTCATGATCAATTACGACGATGCTCCCACCATAAACACCACGACGCGATGTTTCTAATTCATCAATAATTTGCATCGCGCGAATTTTCGGAGCGCCACTCAAAGTGCCGGCAGGAAAATTGGCGGTTAATGCATCGATGACATCATGGTGAGGATCTAACACGCCTTGGACATCAGAAGCTAAATGAATAACGTGTTTTAAAGTAATTGGATAGGTAAGACGCGCGGTATTCACACGCCCCGGAATACTAACTTTACCGATATCGTTACGCGCTAAATCTACAAGCATCATGTGTTCCGCTAATTCTTTTTCATCATTTAATAAATCATCGACGATTTCTTGATGTGGACGATCACCAGTTGGTCTTGTGCCAGCGAGGGGAGTCGATGTTACTGTGCGACCTTGGATACGAATTATTTTTTCTGGTGAGGCACCGAGCAATGTAAAATTTTCATTTTGAAAATAAAATTGATAGGGGGATGGATTAATTTTAATAAGTTGCTCATAAAGGTCGATTGGATCGGCCGTAAATTTTTTAGTAAAAGTGCGCGATAAAACTGTTTGGAAAATATCGCCGCATTGAATATATTTTTTGGCTACTTTAATTTTTTCCATAAAATCCTCATCTGGAGGATCTATTTTAATTTTATCATTAGGCTTTTTCGTTGGTTTAGTTACGCTTGGAGTTTTTAAATACTCAATCACAGTGTTAATATTTTCGAATGCCGTTGCGTAATCAGTTTCTGGATTTTGAGTTGGGGTCACGATACTGATCGTCATGGATTTTTTTAAATAATCAAAATAAATTCCAAATCGAAAAAAGTAAAAGCTCAAATCGGGAATGCTTGGCATTTTTTGATGTTGGTCCGGAATATTTTCAATATAACGAATGGCATCATATCCCAAAAATCCAATGGGGCTGCCTGTTAAACGACAAGTTTGCTGACTGAATGCGGGTTTATTTTGCTTATGCAATTTTTGCAGCACTAAAAACGGATTCTCTGTGGATTCAGCAGTTTCATTCTGGGTAACTACGGTCGTCGTGTTAGTTTGAGCGGTTAAAACAGTATGAGGATCAAAGCCTATGAAGCTATAATGGTCTTCATTCGTAGTATAGAAGTCGATCAGGGCAAGGCAGGGAAAGTGGCTTTGTAACCGTCTAAGGCACTCACTGGGTGACGTTTCCAGAGGTAGATCTTGGTAGATGATTACTTCGGCGTTATTCCTTGCGGCTGCAAGGAATTGATTGTAGGTTGTTTTCATTTTGCTCATTCTTATATGTGTAATGCTATAACATTACGCCTTCATCTAGTTGATGTCAATGACTAAATAATGAAAAGTTCGTCTTTTCACGATCTCCAGTTATACTGCGATTTTCGTAGAGGACAAGGGGGCAGAATCGTGAATATCCATCTTTTAGATACTCATCTCACCAATCAAATTTCAGCAGGCGAAGTGGTGGAGCGCCCCGCGTCTGTGGTTAAAGAACTCATTGAAAATAGTCTAGATGCGGGGTCCAGCAAGGTGGGTTTGGAAATTTTGCAGGGCGGCATGGAATTAATTCGAATACGAGATAATGGTAACGGCATTCATCCTGATGATTTAGCGCTAGCTTTGCATCCGCATGCGACGAGTAAAATCGCGGATTTATCTGATTTAGAAAAAGTTTCAAGTCTAGGATTTCGTGGTGAAGCTTTAGCCAGTATTGCTTCTATCGCGCGTGTGAAATTAAGTTCCTGTTATAAAGAACAAACTCAGGGACAGCAAATTAGCGCAGCGGGTGGGGAAATGAGTCCAACTTCACCTTGTGCACATCCGCGAGGAACTACTGTTGAAGTGCGTGATTTATTTTATAATACGCCGGCGCGACGAAAATTTTTGAAAAGTGTTAAAACCGAATTTAGTCATATTGAAACGATTTTACAGCGATTAAGTTTAAGTCGTTTTGACGTTGCTTTTGAATTAATACACAATGACAAAACCATTTTTTCTTCGCCAATCGCGCAAACGAGTGAAACGCAACAACGTCGTTTAAGCTCGATATTAGGAAATGATTTTATTCACCATGCCCTCGCCATTGAATTTATTGCTGCTGGAATGAAATTATGGGGTTGGATTGCAGAGCCTGCGTTTAATCGTAATCAAAATGATTTACAATTTTTTTATGTCAATGGTCGATTTGTCCGTGATAAATTATTAAATCATGCGGTGCGTCAGGCGTATGAAGATGTGATGTTTAATGGTCGTTATCCGATTTACGTTTTATATTTGGAAATTGATCCGCGAGCTGTTGATGTTAATGTGCATCCCACTAAGCATGAATTACGTTTTCGTGATAGCCGCACTGTGCATGATTTCATAGAAAAAGGCATTAGTGATGCATTAGCGCAAATTAAACCGGAAGTGATGATATCGGCACCACCCGTTGAATATGAATCTATAGCGTTCGATATTTCGGCTATTCCAACACAAAAAGCGATGCCGCTTGTCGTTAAAGAACAGATGGAAGTTTATAACAAATTGCATGAAACAGTGCCTGCTCCGTTGGTTATGGAAAAGATTCCAGACATTGAGCCACAATTAGGTTATGCGTTGGGGCAAATACAAGATATTTATATCTTGGCGCAAAATAAACAGGGATTAATAATTGTAGACATGCATGCGGCACATGAACGTATCTTATATGAAAAATTAAAACACGAAATTGAAACGCAACAAATCGCAGTCCAAACTTTATTGGTACCGTATATTATTGAATTAAACCGCACCGAGATGTGCGCATGGGAAGAAAATCATGCTCAATTTCAGCTATTAGGCATTCAATCTGATGTCAGTGGTCCGAACAGTATTGCCATAAGAAGTCTGCCGAAATTAATTGCCAACGCCAAATTAGACACTTTAATTCAAGATATTTTGGCGGATATCATTGAGATGGGTTCGTCACAAAAAATGCAAAATAAAGTTCATGAAATTTTAGGTAATGTAGCGTGTCGTGCTGCATTAAAGGCGCATACGCGCTTATCCATCATGCAAATGAATGCTTTATTGCGCGATATGGAAAATACACCACACAGTGGATTATGTAATCATGGGCGTCCGACTTGGAAATTAATCAGTATGCCGGAATTAGATAAAATGTTTTTGCGTGGTAGATAAGGTGAGTGAAAAACCAAAAATTGTGTGTCTTATGGGGCCCACTGCGAGTGGTAAAACTGATTTGGCGATTAAATTAACTCAAGATTATTCATTCGATATTATTAGCGTGGATTCCGCGATGGTTTATCGTGGGATGGATATTGGCACTGCGAAACCCAGTGCTGAGGAATTAAAATTGGCTCCGCATCGATTAATTGATATTTGCGACCCAGTAGAAAATTATTCGGCAGGACAGTTTTGTTTAGATGCGCGACGAGAAATTAAAGATATTATTCAACACAATCGTATTCCATTATTAGTCGGTGGCACGATGTTGTATTTTCATTTATTGCAACGGGGGGAGACAGAAATACCCGAACGTGATTTAACCATTCGCCATGAAATCAAACAAACTGCAGAAAAAATAGGTTGGGAAAAGCTACATGTGCGATTAGCGGAAATTGACCCTGCTGCTGCAAAACAAATTCATTTTAATGATACGCAACGTATTTCGCGCGCATTAGAAATTTATTATTCGACGGGAAAAACGTTAACTGAAGTCCAAGCTCAACAAAATTGGCAAGCATTACCCTACGAAATTATTAATATTATTATTCATCCACCAGATCGTACTGTTATTCATGAACGGATTGCGCGGCGGTTTGATGTGATGTTGGAAAAAGGCTTAATTTCTGAGGTTGAAAAATTATTTAATCGCGGTGATCTTAATTACAATTCAACTTCTATTCGTACAGTGGGCTATCGTCAAGTTTGGTCTTATTTAGCGGGTGAATATCCGTTGGATATCATGCGCGAGCGTGCGATTATCGCGACGAGACAATTTGCAAAACGGCAAATGACATGGTTAAGACAATGGGAAACTGCAGCGAGATTTAATTCGAATGATGCTGATTTTTATGGGAATATAAAAGACTTTTTGCGTCGCTTCGCTTTGCACGAAGGTCGCAAAGGTTAAACGCAAAGCGGGGAGCTCGTCATCCCGAAAAAGGAATGACGCACTTTTAGTATTTAACTTGCCGGGGTTGGCATTGTCTCAGTCTCTTGGTCCTCTGAAATGCCAGCTAAGCTCATATTTTGTAATGAATTTTTCCACAACGTGCTTTTGGCTCTCAACAAGCTGGGATTAGATCGAGAAGCAGCGGGCTTCGCGTCAAGAAGATCCTCTTCATCATCTTCTTCTTGGAAAGAAGGTTGAGGAAAGATTTCTAGCATTGGATTTGAGATGGATTTTTTTGTATTAAATCGTAAAGACAATTCAAATATAACTCGAATATTTACACCTTCTTCTGTTAAGGCTTGTCCAGTCCGTTCTTTATAGAGCTGCAGTAACTTACAAGCATCGTTCTTTTTATCGCTATTTATAATAGTTAATTCATGAGAATTAAACAATTTAAGTTTAGGAGAGAAAGTAATATCTTTGGCTAAAGAAAATTTCATCATTTGCAATTTGAATTCACCAACTGTGGTTTCTGCATTAATCACTATATCAACATACCCATTTTGGGTTAGTACCTTTACTTTCATACAAGCTCCGATTATTAATTAAGGGGTAAAATATACCACTATTACTTTAAAGTATTATTAGGCTCTTTTTTATGGAATGGATTCGTAAGATTTAATGATTAATTAATAAATTATGGGTGGGCGGGTTCCTCTTCTTTGCGACCTTTAAGTTTTCAGTGCGCTTAAAATCCCTAGCACTTCATTAATTTTACCCTCCGCACTTTGATCACCGACTTTATAGCGTAATCGATCACTGCCTTGGAATTGATAATTCTTCGGATTGGTTTGAATTAATTTAATTAAATGCTCGGGATTAATTTTGGTTTTAGCATCAAAATAAAAATATCCAAATTGCGTTCCAGTCTCAATTTTTGCAATTCCCAGATTTTGCGCTATTAAACGAATATTAGCTAATTGAAATAAATTTTGTGCGGCGGGTGGTAGCATGCCAAAACGATCAATCATTTCTGCCTTGAATTCTTGAATTTCATCTTGGTTTTGGCAGTTAGCTAAACGTTTATATAAAGTTAATCGCACATTCACATCACCAATATATTCTTTGGGTAGCAACGCCGGAATGCCTAATTCGATTTCGGCACCCGCATTTAATGGTTTTTCAAATGAAGGTTCGCGGCCAGATTTTAAAGCATTAACTGCTTCTTCTAATAATTCCATATAAAGTGTGAAGCCAATTGCGTGAATATGTCCGCTTTGTTCTTCTCCTAATAATTCACCTGCGCCACGAATTTCTAAATCGTAAGTCGATAAACTAAATCCAATGCCTAAATCACCGAGTTCTGCAATTGCATCTAAACGTTTTACTGCGTCTTTGGTAATACTTTTAGGATGCGGCGTTAATAAATAGGCGTAAGCCTGATGATGCGAGCGTCCAACACGTCCGCGTAATTGATGTAATTGCGCGAGGCCAAAACGATCTGCGCGATTAATAATAATGGTATTTGCGGTGGGTACATCGATACCGGATTCTACGATCGTGCTACAAACCAAAACATTATAATGCTGATGATAAAATTCCGCCATGATGCGCTCTAATTCGCGTTCACGCATTTGTCCGTGTGCAACGGCGATGCGTGCTTGTGGTGCTATTGTACGTAATTTTTCGGCTTGGGGTTCAATGGTGGCAACATCATTATGTAAATAATAAATTTGTCCGCCACGCATAGTTTCACGCAAGATCGCCTCGCGCACGATAGGTTCATTGTATTCATGAATAAAAGTTTTTACCGATAAACGACGGGGTGGAGGAGTCGCAATAATCGATAAATCACGGGTACCGGCGAGTGCCATATTTAATGTGCGCGGAATCGGAGTCGCGGTTAAAGTTAAAATGTCGATATGTGCGCGTAAAGCGGTAATTCGTTCTTTTTGTCGCACACCAAATCGATGTTCTTCATCGATCACTAATAAGCCGAGATTCTTATATTTAATGTCTTCCGACAATAATTTATGCGTTCCAATAACAATATCAACGGTTCCATCTTCTAGTCCTTTTAGAACTTGTGCTTGTTGACTCGCTGATTGTAATCGGGATAAACCGACAATTTTAATTGGCCATTCCGAAAATCGATCTTGAAAATTTTGTAAATGTTGATTCGCTAATAGAGTTGTCGGTACTAAAATGACAACTTGCTTATTGTTTTGGGTTGCGATAAATGCAGCACGCATTGCAACTTCGGTTTTCCCAAATCCCACATCACCGCAAACTAAACGATCCATGCAGCGATCGGTGGTCATATCTTTAATGACATCTTGAATGGTGCGCGCTTGATCCTCTGTTTCGGTAAATGGAAATCCGCTACGAAAGGTTTCATAATCTTTTTGCTCGATTTTAAAGGCAAATCCTTTCGCAGCGTGACGACGTCCATAGACATCTAACAATTCTGCGGCGACATCGCGAATTTGTTCGGCGGTTTTGCGTTTGATTTTTTCCCAACTTTTGCTGCCTAGTTTTTGTAACGGAGCACGATCACTGTCAACGCCGGTGTAACGGCTAATTAAATGCAGTGATGAAACTGGTACATAAATTTTATCGTTATCCGCGTATTCTAAGGTTAAATATTCGGCTTCGATCTCACCGGTTTGAATGGTTTGTAAACCAAGATAGCGTCCCACTCCATGATTAAGATGCACTACAGGTGCACCAATACTTAATTCGGTTAAATTGCGAATCATTAAATTGGGATCGAGTTGGCGCTGTTTGCGATATTGACGTTGTTTAACTTGTTCACCAAATAATTGCGCTTCGCTGATGACCGAAATTCCTAAATCGATAAGTTCGATTCCTTGTTCGAGAGGAGAAACCACAATTCCGATCGTTTCATCGGCATTTAAAAAATCATGCCAACTTTTATAATTAGTGGGTTTGACATTAATCGTTGCGAGTAAATCTAATAAAGTTTCGCGACGTCCAGTACTTTCAACTGCAAATAAAATGCGATTTCCCGGGGTACGGCGATATTCGAGTACGTAATGACGTAATTTACTTAATGGCTCTAAAATTCGATGATTAAGCGCTAAATCTGGCGCGTGCTGTGCATTGAAACGATAATGTAGATCACCATTATCTTTTTCGCTCATTTTAATTTGTGTAAATGGTTTAATTTGAGCGAATACATTATCTGGCGGTAAAAATACTTCTGCAGGAGGGCACAACGGTCGCGTAATATCATATTTTAATTGTTCATAGCGATGTTTGGTTTCTTCCCAAAATTGTTCGGCTTGTCTGGTTATATCGTTCACTAGAACAATTAAAGTATTTTTCGGCAAATAATCAAAAAAAGTGGATGTTGATTCATAAAATAAACTTAAATAATATTCGATACCGTTGGCTGCTTCGCCTTGACTGATTTGATGATAGAGAGGAGCGTCAGTAGGATTGCCGCTAAATTTAGCTCGCCAATTTTGTCGAAAGCGAGCAATACCATCTTCGCTTAACGGGAATTCACGCGCGGGTAATAAATCAATTTTCTCTATTTTTTTTATGGAACGTTGATCTTCGGGACTAAAACTGCGAATGCTTTCGACTTCGTCATCAAAGAGTTCAATCCGAAAGGGAATGTTATTTCCCATTGGAAAAATATCGATAATTGAACCGCGAATTGTAAATTCGCCATGCTCCATGACTTGTCCCACATGGCGATAACCAACTTCGATTAATCGTTGAGTTAATGCAGAAAGGTCGATACGATCTTTAATTTTAATGAGTAAACTGTTTGCTAACAAATATTCTTTTGGTAATAATCGATGCATTAATGTGGTAATGCTACCTAAAACAATTCCGTTTTTTTGCATCGGTAATTTAGCTAATAAATCCAAACGTTCTGAAACGATATCCTGATGCGGAGAAAAATGATCGTAGGGGAGAGTTTCCCAATCGCGAAAAATTTCGATGGGCAGGACTTTGTCATTAAAAAATTGAATTTCATGCGACAAACGCTCAGCATATTGCAAGTCAGGCGTAATCACTAATACCGGTCGATCGGATTGCTCAGCTAGACGGCTGATTGCTAAACCGCTCGAACAACCAATAAAACCGCCCCAATTTAGGCGGTTATCTTGGGGTTTGATTTTTGGTATTTGAATAATAGCATCAGTGGGAGACATTTTTAAATTACTCTTATGGTCGTCATCCTACCGCGAAAGTCGTTCTCATCAAAAAATGTCAAAGTATCACGACTTGAGACGGTAGGATCCAAATTAAAAATCTCAACAAAATAGTTGTTTTCACAACCCATCAATTTTCGCCGCACAAATAAAATCATTTTCTGACAAACCTTTTATCGCATGCGTAGTAAATTGTACGATGCATTGATTATAATCTACCTTTAAAGTCGGATGATGATTTTCTTTATTGGCAATCCAAGCAATCGCATTTACAAAACTCATGGTGCGAAAATAATTCGGAAATTTAAATGTTTTTTCAATCATGCGTCCATTGTCCACTAATTTCCATTCTTTTAAATCATTTAATAATTCTGCCGCTTGATCGAGCGTGAGTGGCGATACGCCACCTTCACAAGGTTTACATTTTTTATCTTGTAACGATCCCATGTTATTTCCTTTTATTGTTTTTATAAATTGATAGTTCCGCCACCCAAGCAAATCTGATCCTGATAAAAAACGATAGATTGTCCGGGAGTTAACGCCCGTTGGGGTTCGTTAAATTCAACTTTAAATTCATTTTTATTTAATTGAGTTAATCGACACGGCTGATCGATTTGTCGATAACGCGCTTTCGCTGTTAAATTGCAAGGAGTTATAGGCGCGCTGCTGCTAACCCAATGCACATTATCGCAAATTAAAGTGGATGCATATAATAAGGGATGGTCGTGACCTTGACCCACAATTAATACATTGCGTTTAACATCTTTAGCTAACACATACCAAGCTTCGTCATCGCTATCGCGACGTCCGCCGATTTGCAATCCTTTACGTTGCCCGATCGTATAAAACATCACGCCATCATGTTTTCCGATTTTTTTGCCTTCGGGCGTTTCCATATCGCCCGGTTGCGCCAATAGAAATTCTTTTAAAAAATCTTTAAATTTACGTTCACCAATAAAACAAATACCGGTACTGTCTTTTTTAGCGTGATTAATTAATTGATGTTGTTCTGCTAAACGACGCACATCGGGTTTTAAATAAGTGCCGATGGGAAATACGCAATGCTGTAATTGTGATTGGCCTAAGGTATATAAAAAATAAGTTTGATCTTTATTATTATCGATGGCGCGTTGCAAATGAAAAGTTTCAGCAGCCGAATTAATTTGCGCGTAATGTCCGGTTGCTAATTTATCTGCGCCTAATGCTAATGCATGCTGTAAAAAAACTTTGAATTTAATTTCCCGGTTGCACCAAATATCGGGATTGGGCGTGCGTCCACTCGCAAATTCGTCTAAACAATATTGAAAAACCTGTTCCCAATATTGTGGTGCAAAATTTGCGGTTTCTAACGGAATTCCGATTTGATTACAGATCGCGCGTGCGTCACTTAAGTCTTGTTCGGCGGTGCAAAAAGGGTCTTCACGGTCAGCCTCCCAATTTTGCATGAAAATACCGACGACTTCATGGCCGGCTTGATGCAAAAGGAGGGCGGTGACCGCTGAATCCACGCCGCCAGAAACGCCTACTGCGATTTTTTGCCTATTTTTTGCCATGTCAGAAGTGTAAGGGATATCTAAATAGTGTCAAGTGCTAGTGAGAGTCATCAGCTTCTGTAGTCTGGGTTGAAGACCGGGGAAATCTTCCTGGATCTTCGATCCAGGCTACTCTTCGATCCAGGCTACTCTTCGATCCAGGCTACTCTTCGATCCAGGCTACTCTTCGATCCAGGCTACTTTTCGATTCAGGATACATAACAGAGTGCTATGCCGTTCAGATCGAAGTTGCTACAATGCCACCCCTATGAGTCGAATGCAATTCAATTTATTAAAAACGGATGGCCGAGCCCGCGCGGGGCAATTGGTTTTTCCGCGTGGCATCGTGCAAACCCCGGCATTTATGCCAGTTGGAACTTATGGTTCTGTAAAGGCGGTTTCTCCAGAAGAAGTGAGGTCTACCGGTGCTGAAATTATCTTGGGCAATACCTTTCACCTGATGCTGCGCCCCGGGCCTGAAATCATTGCTTTACATAACGGCTTGCACCAGTTTATGCATTGGGATGGCCCTATTTTAACGGATTCTGGCGGTTTTCAGGTTTTTAGCCTTACCACATTGCGTCAATTGAACGAAGAGGGCGTGAAATTTCGATCGCCTTTAGACGGCTCGCATATTCATCTGACGCCTGAACGTTCTATTCAAATGCAACATGTGTTGGATTCCGACATTATTATGGTGTTGGATGAATGTACGCCTTATCCGGCAACGCACGATGAAGCGAAACAATCGATGGAAATGAGTGTGCGGTGGGCTAAACGTTGTAAAGAAGCACATGCCGGCCACGACAACGCTTTATTTGGTATTGTGCAAGGTGGCATGTATGAAGATTTACGGCGAATTTCGTTAGAAGGTTTACAGGCGATCGAGTTCGATGGTTACGCCATTGGCGGATTATCCGTCGGTGAGCCCAAAGAATTTATGTTAAAAACGCTCGACCATTTATTGCCGCATATGCCGAATGATAAACCGCGTTATTTAATGGGCGTTGGGAAACCCGAAGATTTAGTGGAAGGTGTGTTGCGCGGAGTAGATATGTTTGATTGTGTAATGCCAACACGCAATGCGCGTAACGGACATCTTTTTACTTCTGAAGGTGTAGTGCGCATTCGAAATGCTGAATATCGCAGTGATTTACGTCCATTAGATTCTGCTTGCGACTGTTACACGTGTCAAAATTATACTAGATCTTATTTGCATCATTTATTTCGTGCGAAAGAAATTCAAAGCGCGAGTCTTAACTCTTTGCATAATTTGCATTATTATCAACGGCTCATGCATAATTTGCGTGAAGCAATCAAACGCGGTACATTAGACGCCTTTGTGACGGCGTTCTACGCAAAAGAGGGGAAAACATAATGTCCATTTTTAGTTTTTTAGGGATTTCGGATGCCTACGCTGCTGCTGCAACTGAAGCCGCAACTACCACCACAACGCAAGCTGTAGCACCACATGCCAATGTTTGGCAAATGTTGTTGTTACCGATTTTATTGATTCTCGTATTTTATTTTCTATTAATTAGACCGCAAAGCAAACGCGCAAAACAACAACGTGAAATGTTGGAACGTGTGAGCGTGGGTGACGAAGTGATGACCGCGGGCGGAATTTTAGGTCGAGTCGTTCGTTTACGTGATAATTATCTCGTGCTAAAAATTGCGAAAGATGTTGAAATTACCGTTCAGAAAAACTCAGTAGCAACAGTATTACCGAAAGGTACGATGGATACCATCGATTAAAACTGGAATTTAAAATGCAGACTTCTTTGTGGCGAATTGTCTTAATCGTCGTATTAATCATTTTGGGTGTGATTTATGCGATGCCGGTATTATATGGTGAAGACCCCGCGGTGCAAATTACCACGCGTGATTCCACGAATATTCCTACTAGTGTCAAACCCACCATCATTCAAACTTTATCGACTCAACAAATTCCGCATAAAGCCATTAAAGAACAACCCAACAATGTTGTCATTTTATTTAAAGATACTGAGTCACAATTAAAAGCAAAAGATTATTTACAAGCGGCACTTGGCAATAATTATAGTGTTGCTTTGAATTTAGTACCACGTACTCCAGCATGGTTATTAGCTTTAGGTGCGCGACCGATTAAATTAGGCCTTGATTTAAGCGGTGGCGTGCATTTCTTATTGTCGGTTGATGTGGACAGCATGGTGGCTGCGCGTGCAAAATCCGACATGCATAGCATGGGAGATTTATTGCGTGAACAACGAATTCGTTATACGGGCATCGATTATCGCGAAGGAAAAGGCTTAGTCATTACATTTCGCACGACCGAATTTCAAAAACAAGCATTACCCACTTTACGTGAGCGTTATTCGGAATATCAATTTAGTACGCAAGAATTAGATGGATCCCCCGTCATTGTTGGGCAAATTGCGCAGACCGCATTAACGCAATTGCAATCGGATGCCGTTCAGCAAAATTTATCAATTTTGCAAAGTCGAGTTGCGCAATTAGGCATTGCAGAAGCTGTGATTCAGCAACAAGGCGCGAATCAAATCAGTGTGGATTTACCGGGTATTCAAGATATGGCGCAAGCCAAAGATTTAATCGGTAAAATGGCTACCATACGTTTGTATTTAGTCGATACCGAGCATGATGCGGCCGCTGCAGAAAAAAGCGGAATTACGCCATTTGGTTCTAAATTATTTCGCGACGAAGAGAGTCGCCCGATATTATTAAAATCTCAAGAAGTGTTGACGGGTAATTCTATTATTAATGCGAACGCGATTTTCGATGAAAATGGTCGACCCGCAGTCTCGATTCGAATTGGTGGTAGTGCGGTTACTACTTTTAATCGAATTACCGGCGAAAATATTGGTAAACCGATGGCAACAGTTTACGAAGAAAATCAAACCTCCAAAGAATTAGTCAACGGCAAAATTGTTAATCGTAATACTAAAACTGAAAAAGTCATCAATGTTGCAACGATTCAATCAGCGTTAGGTAATAGTTTCCAAGTAACGGGATTATCCTCGATGCAATACGCGCAAAATCTCGCGCTATTGTTGCGATCGGGAGCCTACTCAGCACGCATGAATTTCATTCAGGAGCGCGTCATTGGTCCGAGCCTAGGAAAACAAAACGTTCAAATGGGTGAGCGCTCATTAGTGATTGGCTCGATATTAGTATTTATTTTTATGGCTTTATACTATCGTCTGTTCGGTCTAATCGCCGATATGGCTTTAATCTTAAACGTGATTTTTATTATCGCTATTTTATCGATTATTGGAACGACATTAACTTTACCGGGTATTGCGGGTATGGTGTTAACGGTCGGTATTGCGGTCGATGCCAACGTCTTAATTAACGAACGCATTCGCGAAGAATTACGCAATGGCAAATCTCCGGTTGCGAGTATTAATGCGGGTTATGATCGCGCCTTTACCACTATCGTCGATTCAAACGTCACGAATTTAATTGTTGCCGTCATTTTAATGGCGTTAGGTTCCGGTACAGTTTCTAATTTTGCATTGGTATTATTAATCGGTTTATTGTGTTCGATGGTGACTTCAATATTTTTCACCCGCACCGTCGTAAATTTAATTTATGGCAATCGTTATGTGAAACGTTTATCGATTGGTATCCCCAATCCAGTAAAAGCAACTGCAAAACAGACGGGCTAACATGGAATTTTTTAAAGCTAAATATAAAATCCCCTTTATGCGGCATCGCAAATGGGCGGCAGTATTTTCAGCGATTATTATTATCGGTTCGTTGTTATCGTTGGCAATAAACGGCTTAAATTTAGGGCTTGATTTTACGGGTGGTACCACCGCAGAGGTTTCATTCGCTCAACCGACCAGCGCGGATGAAGTGCGTAATAAATTAGTTGCGAATGGTTTTGAGAAGGCTGTTGTACAAGCGTTTTCCGTGACTGATTATTCTATTCGTGTTGCGCCACGCTCGGAATCGCAAGAGCAGCTTCGTGAAAATATTATGAAAGTATTTCCAGGTGCGAAAATTAATAATTTGGAATACATTGGGCCCGAAGTTGGAAAAACGTTAGTCACTAACGGTATTTTAGCGATTGTAGTATCACTCTTGGCGATTATGATTTATATCGCACTACGATTTGAATATCGATTGGCATTAAGCGGTGTATTGCCATTATTACACGATCCCATTTTAATTTTAGGTATTTTTTCTTTATTTCATTTGGAATTTAATTTAATCGTACTAGCTGCGGTGTTGACTGTAATCGGTTATTCGTTAAATGAAACTGTCGTGGTTTTCGACCGCGTACGTGAAAATTTTCGTAAAGTACGCAAGGGCACGCCCTTGGAAATTATGGATCTTTCCATTAACCAAGTATTTTCCCGTACGATTATGACGGCTTCCTGTACCTTGATCGTGGTAGTCGTGTTATGCATTTTCGGTGGACCGACTTTACGATTATTTGCCATCGCCTTGATTATCGGTATTGTCATTGGAACTTATTCCGCGATTTATATTGCGGGATCGTTAGCAATTGCGTTTGGACTTGACCGCTCGACCATGCTGCCTACTAAACGTTTAGCGGAAGACGAGCTGCCATAATCCATCTCTTAATTTTATAAACTCGGCTTACATTGTTGATCCGCTACTACCGCTGAATGAGTGATAGATGCTTTCGGTGCAATATACTGAAAATAATCCATCGCAGCAGAATATTTTTCTTTATCTGGTATTTGTAGAAATATCTTAATTGGCTGAGAAGGTTGTATTAACTGCAAAGCTTCCAGCAGGGCGGCCATACTATCTTCGATAGAGTAGCCTAAATTTCCAGTGCCTAATAAAGGCAGGCGTATTGTTTCCGCATTTTTATTCAAGGCGTTGTTTATCGCTTTTTTATATATTGTTTGTAAAATTTCTTTAGTTTTTGGCTTATCCTCTAAGCTTACAAAAATAGCGCGTGAGGTTTCTGGGCCATAGCCTAATTTTGCATGCATACCCGATAATTTAAAAGTGCTAGGATTATAAGTTATTATATGAAATTCATTTTCTTTTGGATTACCGGCAATAGGCTGTTGCATTATTTCAAATTGAATATTGTCAGCAACTTCAGGTGTCGCAATATTAAATTTATGTTGCAATTTATTTGTTAAAATAGCACCGAATTGCTTGCACATATTGGCATTTAAATCCATAAAATAAATGCTTTTTCCTTTTAGTTCTTCTACGTGCTGAGCCAAAGCGTCAGCAAAAATTTCTGCTACTACTTTGGGATCATTAAGAAATGCACCACAACCGAAGGCGTTAAGAACTACAATGTCAACGTGACGCTGAATGGCTTCTCGAATAGTATGTTGAATAGAGTCTCGCAACATTTGTCTTGCAATTTCATCATCATCGCTATGACTAATCGTCGCATTAAAAGTACAACCCCGATCCCATTTTCCTTCGAGGGGTCTTTTATCGGGAGCAGCATCTTCCATAATTAACACATGCGCTTGTGTTTGATGCAGAATTTCTGATTTTAATAATTTATTGTTTGACTCGGTAAATAATTCAGCTGTCGTCTTTACACCTTTTAAGCTCGTCAGGCGACAATTTTTAACGAAGCCTGTTTCATTTTCATTTGGACGCATTTCCATGACTTTATTTTGCAAATCAAAATAAATTCCATTTGCATAAGTGAAAAAATCACGACGAAAATTATTTGATGTTAAATAATCTTTATTTTGCATTATCTGTTGAACGAAATAAAAAATTAATTTTAAAAAGCGTCTTTGATAATCATCGACATCGATATTTAAATCTTTGTCATCAATATCGGCTGCTAATTTATCTTTTGTATTATTTTTTAAATCGGATAACACATTGCGAAAATCGACCATAAATTTTAAATAAGAATCCGTTTCAGCAGACAAAGCTTCTTGAAAAGTTCCTTTTTCATAACCGCGTGCTCCAGGGCGCTGACCGTTAGCAGCATCTAAAATATATACGCGTTTTTGTGCCAACGCTTGTTCCCGTGCAAATTGAATGGAATTTGCAGCAGTAATGGTTAATGTTGGAGGCGTGCCTTTAGTTGCTATCGGATATGGTAATTCCGCCTTACAGTCTTCACTAAATAACTTTATAAGTTGCTGTGAGCCAGGATGATTTTTTCCCTCGAGCGCGGAAATCATTTGGGGAAGTAGCTCATTTAGTGTAGCAAATGAAATGGTTTCTCTGCCTTCATCATCTTTGGATAACTCAAAGGGAAAATGCTCATTAAGTTCTTGTTTGTGGTCAAGTAGAAATTTGGCAATAAAATAAGTCTGGTTCGCCCAAAATTCACTGACTGCTTCCAAATCAGCTGCACTGGGAGACATTTCTGATTTTAATGAAGTTGTAGCATCTGCTCTAAGCAGTTGATTTTGATAAATTTGCTCTTTTGTAGTGGGATGCGCCGCAAAATTATATAAGTCTTTCAGTAATGTTGGCGCTGATTTAACAGCTGCTATGATTGTGCCGAAGAATTTCATGATTTTGTCTCGTGTGTTAATCAACTGACTGGCAGTATACAAGATTCAAATTAATTACATATTAAATCCAGTGATCCCCTAAATAAAAAAGCTTTGTAGGGATCATTTTTTCTTAAGAAAAAACAATGAGTCTGATTTGAGGTAATGTGTGATTTATTAATACTTGCAAGTTTCAATTAAATTAAAAATCACAGCAGATAATTCTTCCTGCGTTCAAAGTCAGTGCATGAAGTTCTTAAGTCTCGCCTATAAGGTTCAATTTGTGTTATAAAATGTCCGCTCAACTATGGGTGGACTCATTCGGATTAACATTAAGGTAAGTTATGCGAGAAATTAATAAAGAAAACCGATCACTATTATTTACTTATGAAGAAGCAGTGCTAAACCGTTATATGCTTGAAGTGTTATTGCTTATCGGTTGCGAGTCACAAAAAAAAGTGCAAGAAAGTGGGATACAGTTTAATTTATCTCCTGGTAAATATTATTTTTCACCATTGCTAAGAGAGTTGCTTCTTATAAGAGATTGCCAACCAGATCTGAATAATGAAATTAATCCCACAATTGCGCGAGCATTACATAATTTTTTATCCCGCTATACAACAACAGATCCAGTGGAATTACTGCTTATCCGCGCATTACAGAACACCCGGACGTTATATAAATTAAACCTAGGTTCATCGCATAGTGTGGATAGTCAGACTTCTAGTGAGTTGTTGACACCCATTCGCGAATCTCTTGCCGTTATAGATTTGAGTGATGAGATTAAAGAAAATGCGATGATGGTGATTGAAGGATTGGATGCGCTTTTACAGAAAAGTAAGCAAACAGGTTTAAAGAAAAAATTTCACGCGCAAATTAAAAGTAATAAACGCATGCCAGTATATATTGAATTTAGTGAAAAACGTTGTGTCGCTACTAGGATTCTTTTTCATATCGAATCTTACTCAGTATGGGCTGAAGTCGAGAGCTCAATTAAGCGGCTCGCTCAGCATTTCAGAACGGTTTTTGATATGGCTCGAGAAAAACACCGCTTGATCGAATTCTATAATCATTTGTCAGGTGGAGTGAGTCTTGATGCGCGAATTAGGCAAGTATTTAATTGGGCGAAATCACTTAGCCAAGAATATTTGCCTGTAAAAGAAATTCTTTCTGCCACAGTTTCTTTAGAGGAGGCGCGTGAATATCTGTTTTTAATGCGTCTCCCCACCAACTACTTCACACTTTTGGCTTACTTAAGGCCTCGGTATTTGGGCATGTCTTGCTTGCGAGAGGGAAATCAATCAGAAATCCAGCTGGATGATATCCATCAGTTTATTGTATCTGCAGGTTATGCTAAAGATGCATTATCTGATCCACCCAGTTCTGATTTTAATGCTGCAATTTCAACAGGCTCATTGCCAGCATTAGTGCGTTTCATTGAAGCTTTCCCCTATCCCGGAACTTTAGAAAGCTTTAAAAAGAATTTTAATTACCAGAATCTGTTGATCGCCTTACAGAAGGACTGTGTTCGAGATGAAGAAGGAGAACTCTGTATTACGCTGCTAAACGCGGCAGAAAAAATGTGTCGCTTAGATTTTTCTGATTTCAATTTTTTCCTATTAAATTTAATCCAGCATTTTTCAGAAAATAAAAAAGTCGTAACTTCAATTTTGATGTATATATTGAGTACTGAGCATTATAAAAAGCAAATTTCTTTTGTCGAAAAATATCAAATTGGTGGTTACACACTTTTATCTTTAACCGTTAGACATTATGGACTTTGCCTTCCGTTCTTTCAATTTGTTTTATTTTCGTTTTCGGAAGAAAAGAAATTAGCAGCTCTACAGGCACTCGTTGAGCAGGGTCAATTAGAAGGATACCAGGGCCTAATTACTCATCTCAATAAGCCGCGTCATGAATTGTTAGCATTGCATAGAACTCTGGGATTGATTCATCGTTCAATATTGCAGGGTAACCCTGATTTGCATAAATTGATAGCGAATAATTACCCGGAATTGATGAAAGTGCGCTGTTCTGAATGTACACTTTTTATTTCTTTTCCAGCACGACCTGAAATTAATAGGACGATAGAAAATCCTTTCCCTATTTTTGTGGCGGTTTATGAGCGGCAAATTGAGCGATGCAAATGGTATCTTGAGCAAAAAATTAAATATACAGAAGAAGAACAATATATCCTCATGTTGCTGGCCGCCAACTCTGGGAATATAGAAATTTTGCAAGCGGTTCTGAAAAAATATCCTGATCACATGAGTTTGGAAATTTTAAATATCTTAATTATCCAGGGTGGAAAGTACTGTCATGATGCGCTTATTCTTTTACAGAATCATAATCAATTTAAAGTTGAAACTGTATTTAAATCACGATCTTATCTTATAAGACATGATTTAAAATCATTATTATTATCAATGCGAATGTGGTCTCCACAAAAATCAGATCCTAGGATTTTTAAGCTAATATGCCTGCATATTCCCTCTCTAATTGAATCTTACTATTCATTTCCTGCTCAGCAAGTGAGTGGTACAGAATCTTTATTAAATTATTTTATTGTCAATATGGGAGCTGAATTTTGTAACATTTTGATAGAGGGGTTCTGGGATAAATTAAATTTTGCTAGGGAATTTGAATATAATTTCCAAAGACAGACTATAAAGATAAATGCATTGCACTTGGCCATGTTTAAGCATAAATATATTACCCTGGAACTGATTTTAACTAAATCTACAAATCTCTATAAAGATTTTAAATATGATGGTGAGGAAATTAGCCCTTTAAAATTTGCTATTATGCAAAATGATAAGAATTTAATTAGCGTCCTAGCGAAGTTCATACAGTGGGACAATCGTTTTATTCTCATTTTTTTTCCAAGATATGAGTCGGGTTTGTTGACTTACTTAAATGAATTGAAGTGGCGAGCGGCAAATAATTTCTCTTACAGCCAAAGGGGAAATATTTTTCATCAAATGTTTGCTGGCCTAAGTGATTTGATTAACGATTTAACTTTCGTACAAGGTTCAAAATATATAAATTTTATTAGGGAGTACATGTGCAACAATCCGAAGTTATCACATGAATTAAATTCTGAAAGCAAAACTCCCCTTTTTTGTTTTACGCACTGCGAAAGCAGTGAGGTTTTAGAGAATATTATCAACTTTATAGATAGCTCTCAGGTATCTTCAGTGCCCAATTCTGGTCTTTATCGGGGCTGGGATTTTCGTCAATATCAATTCATGGTTAATGCGAACTTAAATGTGTTAGATGAATTGGCGAATCGAATGGAATTACCAAAAGAATTTCCTGATGGTAGTTCTTATGAATTTTGGCTGTGTGGTAATAGAAATATTAAGACTATAGATGAGGTGATTCAGCGTGTCAGAGTCATTAGGGGCGATTCACCTTTAAAATTTAATGGTCCGATTAAAGGAGAAACTTGGAGTGGGGCGAATGCTTTGCATAAAGCAGTGACTACAGACCACGAGACTTCCATATTTGTCTCTCAGTTGTGCAGCGCGATGTCTAAGGGCCATAAAAGCTTACTACAGGCTAAAACAAGAGAGGGAGCAACTCCACTCTTATTCACTGCACTAGGACTGAGTTTAGGAAAAAATCGTCTAGCTGTCATGCAATCCGTGATTAATGCCATACGATCCTCTCGTCAAGAGATCGATTTTTCGCCCCCTCATGCGGGACTTTACTGTGGCTATAACATCTTACATCTTACTTGTTATATGAGCGTATCTCGATGTGAGACATGGTATGCCGATATTTTTAAATACCTATTGGAGCTCAAGCCATCCTTATTATTCGAACAAAATCAAAATGGTAATACGCCGTTACACATAGTTGCAGGAAATTTACTGAAATTCGAAGTAATATACGCTTCTTTCATTAGCTTGTTAGTAACAAAGGAATTTAGCCGGATTTTTTTAATAAAAAATGAAGTCGGTCAGAGTGCTTGGGGTTTGATGTTATCGCTATCTGGGAGTGGAGCGGATTTATCGCAATTCATTCCTAACCTTGAGCTATCCAAACTAGACAGAGCGGAAAAAATAATTTGGGAGGGTCGTGAAATCACGATGGGCGATTGGATAGAAAATTCGACAGAAAAAAATCTCTCTACCAAACGTACACGGGATGAAAATAATTCTTCAAGCTCGAAACGGGCCTGTACTCATCAATCATCGTTATTTAGATCAGAAAAAATTCAGCAGCATTCAAATATTGAAAATTCAACAAACAGCAAACTTCCTAAGGGACATATTAGCCATATTCTTAATTAATGAGGTTTATTGTGTGATCTAATAGAACTCGGAGGGGATCCAAGTTAAGAGATTAAAAACTTGGATTGATTATCTTAAAATTATTTTTCAACGTAAGTAATCATGCGCATTAAATTAGGTACCAAGCAAAATAAAATAAAAGCGCTGAATAGTGAGATCACGCCAATGCCTAAAAATAAATGACTGTAGCCAGGGTTGGTGTGTAGAGGGTTATTGCTATGAACTCCTCGGATTGCATAATTCGATAAATAACTGGCGATGACACCAGAGGTGCCGCCGCTGATGAGCATCCAGGCGCCCATCATTAAACCTTGTAATTTTCGAGTGGCTAGTTGTCCAATCATGGCGTAACCGATAGGCCCAATAAATAATTCGCCGATGGATTGTAATATGTAACTGAGTGCAATCCAAATGAATGCGACATAACCTTGTGGGGACGCTAGCTTGATTCCAATTGGTAGAACGAGATATCCAAAGGCAATAAAGGAGAGTGAGCAGGCAAATTGTAACGGATAACTAAAATTAATATATCGACGGATTTTTTTAAAAAATGGTGGTAATAGAATTCCGCCGACCGCAATAATAATGGTATTAATATTCGGGATCCATTGCGGTGGTATAGAAAATCCATCCATCTTTCGATCTACGTTATATTGTGTGAATAAAGTTAAGCCCATAGGAGCCAACTGATATAGCGACCAAAAAACTAAGCCACCTAAACTCAAAATAATATAAACAAATATTTTTTTACGATCTTGAATATTTTCTTGAATCAACGCCAGATAAATGAATAATAAAAACATAGCGGCGCCGATGGTTAAGATAATAATATTTGTTGTTTGCGCATATTCCAGTAAAACGATTAAACCGAGAATAATAATTCCAATAATAATGCATCCCAAGATGCCGCGTGTTAACGCCACTTTGGGTTTTTTTATCGTAATAAATGAGAGCGGTGTAGTGTGATCTTCGACAGCTTTCCAGCCGAATGCGATAATGATAATAGCTAAAACATTAGTTCCGATAGTTAAGAGAAATAAAGTGTGATAATCTAAATTTAATTGAAAATAGCCGGCTACTGTAAAACCTAATAAAAAACCTACATTCATGCCGGCATAATTCCAAATAAATGCGGTTTCTCGATGCGTATCTTCTGGTTTGAATTGTTGAGTTAACATCATATTGATGCAGGGAACATTTAAGCCGCTTCCGGCTAAATAAAAAGCCAACGCCAAAAATAAAGTATACAGCGATGGAATAGAGAATAAAGCGCATGCAACAATTTGAATAATCATTCCAATAATAAATAAATTACGGTAACTTAACAGATTTCCACCCATAAAAGCGCCGAGCAAATGTAGGACGTAATTAAATGCCAAAAATAGTCCCATGATGCTATTTGCGGCGTAGGAGGAGAGATGCAGTTTTTGCGTCATGTATAAAACGAGGGTGGAATATAAGACGGCATAAGCGATGGTCGAAAAGAATTGTGTAACGAGTAAAATCAGGCTGGGATTGCGTCTAAAGTTTTGGAGACTTGTGTTTGATGCGCTCATCAGTGTTCCTCGTTTTATTTAAACTATCATGGGCGATAACTTTCTGTCAAAACGCGGGAATTTAATGGGTTTGGGTTTACAGATCTAGGATGCAGGCTGTCTCATTGTCGTAGCCCGGATCGTTGATCTGGGTTTTTCCCTGGATCTACGATCCAGGCTACATCTGCGATCCAGGCTACATCAATGGTCGGTGACAATCACAGCGTCTGTTACTCGACTAAAATTAGGTACATAAATTTGGGTCTCTGGGAGATCGGTATAAAGTTGCGATGAACTGCCGCCATCCAGATTTAAAGCCTCCGTGCAGTCTAACTCGGTTTTGAGAATTTCGGCCCACTGGGTTAAAGACAATTCATTGGATTGCGTTATGGCAATAATAACTTGTTGGTCGTTGGAAATTCCAATAGCGCTCCTTTCTGCGGTATCGGGTTTAAAACGCGGAATCATATTATGAATCAATAAACGGGGACCCGCTTGGACTGCAAATGCGATTTGTGAAGATAATGTAAAACTTTGGCTGGTTTTTAGATGTGGTTTATTATTTTCAATATAAAATACGCCCCACCAATTAATTTTTTTAAACGGCGACAAAACCTGATAATTATTAATGCGTAAACCCAGTGGTTTTAAATCAGCAGAAAAAAAACCGCCATTAATGGCGATTAAAGCTTGAGATTGTTTCGCAAGTTCTCCCACTGAAGCGACGGGTTTACCCATAGCCACAGAAAAATTATATAGCTTAGGATTTATTTTAAATGCGATAATGCGGGAACGTGCAGAATCTTGGGATAAAATTTTAATTTTGATGCCGTCGCTGATGGGTTTCCAATCCTCAGCAAAAACATTAGTTGAGAAAAATAACAAAAAAAAGAATTTCCAGGCATTCCTTTGCATCGTTGATTACTCGCGCGTTGCCGATTGAATAATATCAACCAGAGGTTTATGCAATTTGGGTGTCGCAGCAACGACTTCACCCGATTTAAAATATCCCATGCCGCCTTGAAAATCACTGATTATGCCGCCTGCTTCCATTAAAATGACTGCACCAGCGGCAATATCCCAAGATTTTAATCCCATTTCCCAAAAACCATCTAAACGACCGGCGGCAACATACGCTATATCTAATGCAGCTGATCCTGCACGACGAACGCCGACGGTTTGCGGTAATATCACGCCTAAAGTTTTTAAATAAAATTGAATATGTTTTTCTATGCGACTAGGAAAACCGGTTCCTAATAAAGCATTATCTAGTTTTTTACAAGGACTGACGCGAATTTTACGGTTATTTAATTGCGCACCCATACCTCGAACCGCAGTAAATAATTCTTGGCGCAGCGGATCATAAATCACGCCCACCTCTAATTTATCGTTACGTTGAAATGCAATGGAAACGCAAAAATGCGGAAATCCATGGATAAAATTGATGGTGCCGTCGAGTGGGTCAATGATCCAAGTACAATTCGTAGTGCCTGAGCGCAATCCGGATTCTTCAGCCAAAATGTTATGTGAAGGGTAGGAACGTTGAATTGTATTGATGATTTCCTCTTCTGCCATCCGATCGACTTTGGTGACGAAATCGTGGCGTTCTTTTTCAGTGATATCGTTTGCATCCAAATGATCTAAAAATCGAACGATAATTTTTCCGGCGCTTCGAGCAGCTTGAATAGCAATATTTAACATGGGATGCATGCGGCTAATCCTGTATCATAAGTGTAAAAGAGCAGATATAAGGGGTCTAGAACCCTCATCCGCACTCATAATAGCAAAAGAAAGATCAATGTACCATGTTACAAAATATTCGCATTGTATTAGTCGAACCACAACATCCGGGCAACGTGGGAGCTGCTGCACGTGCTATGAAAAATATGGGGCTAAGCCAACTTTATCTGGTAGCTCCTAAAAGTTATCCGAATGCTATTGCTACTGTCCGAGCGGCAGGTGCTGATGATATTTTGGCAAATGCTAGAGTGGTGCCGAATATTAAAGAGGCTTTAATAGGCTGTGATTGGGTTTATGGGACCAGTGCACGCGAGAGGGCATTGGAAAAAACCATTGTTAGTCCACGTCATAGTGCTGAGCAAATTTGTTCACGAGCAGCCAAGGCCGCCATTCTATTTGGACGCGAACGCGTGGGTCTTACCAACGAAGAATTATCGATTTGTCATTTTCATATTGTCATTCCCGCATCAGAGAATTTTAGCTCGCTGAATTTAGCAGCTGCAGTACAGGTGATCGCCTATGAATTACGGATGGCGAGTTTGGATGTCGCTCAACAACAGCAATCTGTACCAGAGCGGGAATTAGCGAGCATGGATCAAGTTTTGGGTTTCTATCAACATTTACAGCAAACTTTATTGGCCATTGGTTTTCTGGATCCCAAAAAACCGCGTCTTTTAATGCAACGTTTAACACGTATGTTTAATCGTGCATTGTTGGATGAGCGTGAGATAAATATTTTGCGCGGCATTTTAAGTAAAATGGATAAATATACCCAGTGATTGTATATTCTTTTTAGATGCTTGGGTTATACTGGATATTAAACCAAGGAGGTATATGTGGTTGACTTAAACGCTGAGCCTTTAATTTCCGCCGATACTCATCTTCCCGAACTCACTTTCAAAGCCATTATTATTGCTATTATTCTAGCGGTGCTGTTAGCCGCTGCGAATACTTATTTAGCTTTAAAGATTGGCAGTACCATATCAGCTTCTATTCCAGCCTCGGTTTTAGCGATTGGCATTTTACGTTTTTTTAAAAATCACAATGTATTGGAATGCAATATTATTCAAACCGCAGCTTCGGCAGGTGAAGGAGTGGCGGCGTCGGTGGCTTTTATTTTGCCGGCGATGATTGTTATTGGTTTTTGGCATCGCTTTGAATTTTGGGAATCCACGCTTGCGAGTTTGCTGGGCGGATTATTAGGGGTTTTATTTTCGATTCCACTTCGTCGTGTCATGTTGAATATGTCCACTTTACCTTATCCTGAAGGAACGGCAGTAGGCAATGTATTAATTACCTCTACTAAAAAAGGCGCTTTTTTAAGAGATTTAGTCTATGGCGGTGCGGTGGGTGGATTAATTTCTTTTTGTCAAACCGGTTTAAAACTAATTTCTGATTCTTTACAATTTTGGCGCTCGTGGAGTAATGGTGTGTTTGGATTCGCAATTGGATTTACGCCCGCCATGTTAGCTGCTGGATATATTATTGGAGTTGAAGTTGGAATTACAATATTTGTGGGGTTAATTATTGGTTGGATTATTGTATTACCACTCATTGCACATCATGTCGGTGTAAATTTATCGATGTCTGCTTATGACTATTCACAATATATTTGGGCTAGATACTTGCGCTTTGTGGGTGTGGGTAATATGTTAGTGGGTGGTATTTGGACTTTGATTACTTTATTAGGGCCAGTCACTCGTGGTTTGCGGAAATCCTGGAGTTTAATTGGCAAAAGTATCGATCAAACGGGTTTTGCCACTATTCCACGTACAGAACGCGATATTTCAATGCGCTGGGTAATTGTAGGCTCCATTGCAATTTCAGTGATTATTTTTATTTTTATTGCGCAAACGATTGCGGAATATAATTTAACTCACAGTTTTGCTTATTTATTATTTGTGACGGTGTGTTCGATTTTATATGTGATTATTATTGGATTTATGTTAGCCGTGGTTTGTGGCTATTTTACCGGATTAATTGGTTCGACCAACAATCCTTTATCTGGAATTTTGATTATTGCGTTATTACTTTTAACATTATTGTACGAAGTATTTTTTTCGGATGATGTGCATGCAAAAAGTGTTGCAGCTGTCGTAATATTAATTGCAACTGTAGTAGCGACTATCGCTTCTATTTCTAATGAGAATTTACAAGATTTAAAAGCGGGAAAAATGGTCGGTGCGACACCTTGGAAACAGCAAGTGATGTTGGCAATTGGAGTGACCTCAGCCTCTTTTATATTAGCCCCTGTATTAAATCTATTATTGAATGCATATGGAATGGCAGGTGTATTTCCACGCCCCGGCATGGATAAAAGTCAAATGTTAGCCGCACCGCAAGCGGGTATTATGTCCGCCATCATTAAAGGGATTTTAGGCCACAAATTAGATTGGAATATGATTTTAATTGGTTGTGGTATAGCGGTTATAGTAATTATTGTCGATGAATTTCTAAAACGTAGAAATTATCGTTTGCCTGCTTTAGCTGTAGGTCTAGGAATTTATTTGCCTCCTGAAGTAACAACTCCGATGATCATCGGCGGTTTTTTAAGTTATTTTATTAAGCGCTCGATTGGCCGTAGATATCCTGAAGACGAGGCTAAAAAACGGGATGCCTTTCAGCGGGGAATTTTACTGGCCTGTGGTATGGTCGCGGGTAGCGCTTTGATGGGGGTTATTCTTGCCATCCCGTTTGTAATCGTAGGCAGTTCGGATGCGTTAGCTATTGTTTCACAGCGATTTGTGCCCTATGCCACGCTAATTGGTATACTAGTCATAATCGCGCTTTGTGCTTGGTTCTACCAAGTTTGTCGTTCGAAGAAATAGCACGCGTTAGGAGTTCCTCGACATGAAACGGCCAATCTATTTAGATTATATGGCAACCACGCCAGTAGATGAAAATGTCATTGCCAAAATGAATCTGGTGTTAGGCAAAGAGGGTGTGTTTGGTAATCCCGCCTCGAATACGCATTCCTTCGGTTTTGAAGCTCAAGAATTAGTAGAGCGCGCCCGTCAACAAGTAGCCACAGCGATTGAGGCTGATCCGCGTGAAATTATTTGGACCTCGGGTGCAACCGAAGCCAATAATTTAGCCATTCAGGGTACCGCTTTGTTTTATGAAAGACAGGGCCGACATATTATTACGATGAGCACAGAGCACAAAAGTGTGCTTGATCCATGTCGATATTTATCGCATCGCGGTTTTGAAGTGACTTATCTGGATCCTGAGCCGAATGGAATTTTAGATTTAAATAAATTAATTGCGGCAATTCGTTCTGATACGATTTTAATTTCAATCATGTATGTGAATAATGAGACGGGAGTGATTCAAGATATTCCCGCCATTGGCGCAATTGCAGAAAAACACGGAATTAAATTTCATGTGGATGCGGTGCAAGGATTTGGAAAAGCACCGATTAATGTAAATCGATTTAAAGTAGATCTAATGTCATTATCGGGACATAAAGTGTATGGACCAAAAGGAATTGGTGTATTGTATGTACGACGTTATCCGCGTGCCCGTTTACAACCTTTGGTTTATGGTGGAGGACACGAACAAGGTTTACGTTCTGGGACCTTACCCACGCATCAAATTGTAGGAATGGGTGCTGCATTTGAGTTAGCAAATAAATTATATGCTGAAGAAGTTAAGCGAATTTCTGAATTAAGTTCGCGATTATGGCAAGGAATACAAAAATTAGGAAGCGTGACTTTAAATGGGGATCCTACCCAACGCATTCCTCACTGTTTGAATGTGACCTTTGCAGGTGTCGATGGCGAAGCTTTATTAGTCAGTTTGCGTGATATTGCGGTATCGATGGGATCGGCCTGTAATTCTGCTAAACCAGAACCTTCACATGTATTAACGGCATATGGTTTAAGTTCGGCTGAAGCGCACAGTTCTCTTCGATTTAGTTTAGGACGCTATACCACCGAACAAGAAATCGATCAGACCATTCAGCACATTAGTGAAGCCGTAGAAAAATTACGTAAAATTTCCCCGGTATGGGAAAAAGTTCAAAATACCATTTCAAAACAGATTAAATGAAAGGCTATCCGCAGCAATTGCTACAATACTTTTATCATTTAGAGCACGCCGGTGAATTAACAGCAGCGCCTATTTATGTGATGGAGCAAGGCACAGTGGAGCAGGGCGATATCGTGCGGTTTTACGTTAAATTGGAAAACCAACGAATAATTCAAGCGCGTTTTAAAGCTTATGGCTCAGTTGCCATTATTGCAGGCGGTGAATATGTTTGCCGTTGGTTAGAAGGCAAAAATATTCAAGAAGCTGCTGAAATTCAAGCTTCACAAATTCTCACAGCGTTAGGGCTTTCGTCATTAAAAAATCACACCGCTGTTTTATTAACGCAATGTGTTGGAAAATTAATACAGAGGATGTATGCGGACGCGAAGAAATAAAAATTATTTTTTGCATTTAATTTTGCAAGGACTGGCTGCTATCATTTTTATGTTTGTGGTGCTTGTTAGTCTTGATTGGGTAGGCGCAAAAAACCTTATTTGGGCTGCGGGTGCAAGTTGTTTGGCGGCATCATCATTTTTAGTTTTTGCGACTCCAAATGCGGAATATGCTAAAGCGCGGCATATTATTTTTGGCTATGTCATCGCAATTCTCTGCGGCCATCTCGTGCGAATTTTTACTTTACATCTTTGCCATAATGATTGGGGTGATTGTCAGTATCGAATTTTGGTTGAAGTAGCTGCGATTATTTCTTTAGGGATTACCTTTTGTATAATGGTATTGTCACGATCCGGCCATCCTCCCGCTGCGGGATTAGCCATTGTGATGGTGTTAGAAATCAGTAATTATGCGGTGATCGGAATTATTTTAGCGGCAGCTGTTGTGTTGGCTGCGATTCATTTTTTATTTAATTTTCGAATGCGGCCGTTGATTTGAGGGGTAAGGTTTTTGACGCGGAGTCGCGAAGGAGAAGACAAGGCGCAAAGAGATGAGTTTGTCTTTGCGTGTATCACGTGTAACAAATTTAATTTTTAAAATAAAAAATTGTTTTTAGGATTAATAGGACATATTTCTTTAAATTTCAATTTGGATACTTCTGTCTCGGCCGTGAAAGATTAATATTTTTTTCAAATGATTCAGACGGCCTTGCAGAAGTATGACGAACTCAGTGCGTAGGTGCAACAGCTCTTCTACCGAGCCCCTTAAATATCACGGTTTGGAACGGAATGCTAGGAGCCAAGTTAAAGTTATCAATAAATATTTATTAATATGTTTCTATAGAAATACATTTTTAATGAAATTTAATTATAAAGAATTATTAATTTCTTTGTGTCTTAGTATTATTCTTTGCGCCGCTGCGTTAAAAAATCTTTTTAGCCTAAGGGTTCTGTATGGCTAATTCATTTTTTAATACATCACAGCTTCTGCTAAACTCTTCGTCAATCGCATTAATTTTTTGTATTCGCTGAGTATCTTCGAAAAATAAGGCAAATCTATTTTGGGTTATCGCTGAATGTAAGACTTTTATAGCCACGAAAAAAAGACCGATTCCAGTGAATGCGAGAGCCAAATTAAAAGCGACAATTTTCCAATACTGGCGGTGTTCCTGCATGATGCTGTCTTTACTGTGAAGGAGAGTTTTAAATTCTGGTTCGAGCTTTTTAAGCATTTCTGGTGTGAGATCAGGATTATTAAACTCGGAAATTTTATTTTTTAAAGCGGCTGCTAATTTTAGTAACGGCATCGCATTTTTCCAATGATACACATGGACGACTCTCCACAGATGAGTATCTAAGTCATTGATCTTTTCAATGAGCTGAGTCGAGGGTAAATTATTTTGAGAGGGTGAATTAGATTCTTTCATGTTGTGACCTCCGATGAATTTTGCAAGAGTAGTTGAGGTCAGTAGTTTAATCGAGAATTAAATCGAAATTCTATCAGTGGTAAATAAAAAATCCTTAGGTGATGGAATTCAGAAATTTCATAATAACCTGATGAAATTCTTCAGGATGTTCTACCAGCGGCAAATGCCCGCATTGTGTAAACTGATGAAATCGTGCATAAGGAATTTGTTGAGTGATTTCATTGACCTTGTGTGGTAAACAGATAATATCTTCGTCTGAACCCAGCACTAAGCAAGGAGTTTTTATTTGTTGTAACCAGTTGCTGGAATCGAAATGAGTTAAAGCATGAAATTGCTGGCGAGCGCCCCGTTCCGTTAGCGGATATGGATTATTCAATGCGGTTTTAAATAGTAATTTAAATGTATCCCCCTCTATAAAATGCGATGAAAAAGATAAAGCGTAACGAACTTTTTGAATATCTTCTAATGGTGCGTTGCTTTTCATTAAATTGATCCAGCCACTGGCATTTAATACATAGTGCGCAGCAATTTTGATAAATGTATTGGATAATACAGCTGCTTTAACACGATCGGGATAATAATGACAGAGTGTTTGAGCGATCGAACCCCCCATCGAGTTTCCAATAAAAATCGCTTTTTTGATATCGAGAGCGTCGCACAAACGAATGGTATCCTCTGCCATCATTTCGATAGTATAAGGAAGATCTGGAACATCGGATTGTCCTACGCCACGATTATCAAATAAAATCACGCGATGGGTTTGGCTAAATAATTGATTTACCAACATCCAGACATTGTGGTCGGCGGTAAATCCTGAAATAAAAATCAGTGGTTCACCTTGACCAAATTCCTCATAAAAAAGATTTATACTATTGCATTTAATTTTTGGCATTATTCTTCATCCATAAATTTATTTAATCGTCGTAATTTGGTTTGTAGTTCTTCAATTTGATCGAGTAAATCCATCGCCAGTGAAACACCGGCTATATTCACCTCTAAATCGCGATGAAAACTAATTGCAATTTTGCAGCGACGTAAAGATATAGAATCGAAGCGCCATTCTGATTGTTGTTTGCCTTTCGGTATAATTAAATGTTGTTCGACGAGGGCGACGATGAAATTATTTTCTGCATGGATTGCGGCTGCCAATTCCTCTAAATTCAGCATTTTTTCATCTTCAAGCACAATCGCGGTAATGGTTTTTTTATCCATGATGAACGCCTCTCAATAATTCTTGACGAGGATCAAAATTCATTTCTTTTTCCATTTGCTGATATAATTCTTTTTGTTTATCAGTTTTGGGTACAGGAATATATATATTTAATAAAACGTATTGATCGCCAGAGGGTGTGCCTGGTAAACCTCGACCTTTTAAACGTAATTTTTTTCCGCTTTGCGAATCGGGAGGAATTTTCAATTTAACACTACCGCCTAAGGTGGGTGTTTCGATTTCTGCACCGAGTGCGGCTTCCCATGGTGCGATCGGTAAAGTTAAATAAATATCGCGATTTTCTACGGTAAATAATAAATGTGGCAATAATTCAATTTCTAAATATAAATCGCCGCGTGATCCACCACCTATTCCAGGGCTTCCTTGGCCCGCTAAACGAATTTGTTGACCTTGTGTAACTCCAGCTGGAATTTTTACGTTGAGTGTCCGAGTTTTGTAAGTCACCTGATGAGTTTTAGGGTCGATTTCTGGTTCGCGCAAGGTTAGGGAACGTTGCGTACCACGATATGCCTCTTCTAAGGTAATGGCGATTTTGGCATGTTGATCTTCGCCTTTTCTTTTGAAATGTGCTTGCTGGCGATGTGTGCGCTGACCGAAAATTGATTCAAAAAAATCACTAAACTCACCGGGATTAATATCTTCTGAATATACAGTGTGACCACGACCTCCTTGGGGTTGATATTCCCAGTTTGGGGGAGGCTCAAAGCCTTGTCCTTGTTTCCATTGACTGCCGAATTGATCGTAAGCTTTACGCTTCTCGGGGTCTTTTAAGACCTCATAGGCTTCCTTGACCTGTTTGAATTTTTCTTCCGCATTGGCTTCTTTGCTGACGTCGGGATGGTATTTGCGTGCTAAACGCCGATATTGTTTTTTGATATCATCCGTTTTTGCGTCGCGGTTTACACCTAACACTTTGTAGTAATCTTGAAATTCCATCTTTGCATCCCGCTCTTGCCCTAACTTCATTATTATAGGGGGGATTATAAAGGTCCCGCAATCCTAGATATCTTAATCTTTTCTTAATGTATTGCGCTTATAATAGACGCTCAGCAGAGGAAATTATTTTGCGCAAAACCATTAAATTTTTTTTTAATCAATACGTTGGGCGGCAAGATCGCATTCTTTTGTATTTAGTCCTTACCATGGCTTTTATTGGCTTCATCTGCATGGGTATCAACTGGTTGTTCGTTGGGTATCAGGGCATGAACTATCTGCCGTGGCAATGGCTCGTAGCTTGTCCTTTTATGTTGGTCTTACTGGGATTTGCCTGCTTCGCTAGAGAGGAGTCGCCGCGATTAGCCGCCTTGACGCGAGGCTATTCCTGGTATTATTTCTTAGTGTTGACCATGGCGATCATGATCAACGGCTTGCAACTGACTTTTTTACCGACGATAGATCCCTTGTTAGCTGACTTGGATTTGCGTCTTGGCATTAATACGCCCGTTTTAATCGAGTGGACAGCTCACCATTCGATATTCAAATTTATTTTTGAAAAATCCTATGCTCTTATCACTTTAGAATTATTTTTCTTACCGGTAATATTAGCATCATTTAAAAACCAGCGTGCTATTAATGAATTTCTGATGATTTTTATGTTTAGTTTTATTATCGGTGGAATTATTTATTATATTTTTCCTACCAGTGCGCCGGTTTCTGTATTTTCCAGTCCCTATTTTAGCGCGAGTGAGCACAATACATTTTTGAAATTTTATCAAATACATCATTTTCTAAAACCGACTACCGATGATGGAGGCTTAATTGCATTTCCTTCGTTTCATGTAGTGTATGCTATTATGTGCGCGTACGTTTTACGACATAAAATATGGTTATTTATTCCGATTCTAATCATTAATTTAATCGCCATTGTTTCAACGGTGATGCTAGGTTGGCATTATTTAATTGATGTTTTTGGCGGTATCATTGTAGTGTTAGTGGGAATTAATTTTGTGAGTTATATTTTAAATCCAGAATCTGTAAGTAAGATGGATTCCGGAAATTTTCATATTCGCGAAAATTTCCGGAATGAGAATTAAAAGAAGAAATCAAATTGCGCGGTAATCGCATTACTGCTTTGATGTGCACCATAAGGTGAACCTTCTTGTACCGAATAATTCACATCGTGGCGAAATTCCAGGGCTAAATTCGTATTTTTCCAAATATTGATATTATAAACCACTCGATAAGAATTTTTTGGTAGTCCCATCGCGACGGCTTGATTGGTTCTGCTATAACCCACGGCAATTGAACTCGGATGATTAAAGGATTTGAAGTTGTAGGAAAGCTCGGTATTAAAACCAGAAGGTTTTGCACCTTGACTTTCATAGGCAAAAGCTTTGGGATCAAAACGTTTTAATGCAGTAATATATTCGCCTAATAAATTAAATTGTTTGTAAGCAATAGAACCATAAACATCGACTGCAGGAATATTTTGCGATTGAAAAGTTGCTGCATTATTAAAAATTGTGCCTTGTATTCCATTCGAATCGGCTAAATTCGAAATATAACTCGCACCAAATTCACCGCTGACATCGCCTAAATTATATTGATAACCTGCATCGGCACCATATTGCGTGCTGTACTTACCACCAAAAGGTTGAAAACGCGTATGACCTTCATACGTGTAAACTTCTGCGTGCAGCGCATTTTTACCTTTTTGTTGATAACCGATTTCTACCGCATCGGCACGAGTACGCCCGATATCTTGCGTGTAGGGTTCTGTTACCATGTTTGATGCATAACGACCGAATGGCACATACATTCTACCCACTGTTAAATAAACGGGGCTTTTTTCCAAATTACCAATCGTCATAAATGCACGATTCATAAATACTTGATGCGATGTTCTCGATGGATCGTAATCAATAGAGGCATAAACGTTTACCCAAGATGTCGCTTGTAAATTTAAATCGAGCTCTGCCGCATCAAACCAAAGTTTGTTGGTATTGGGGCCTGAATAATTTTGCGCGAAATTATACATTGCTTCTAATTTTCCGCTGATAACAAGACGCGGATAGCCCGGGAAGGGAATTCCTAATTTTTCGCAATCTTGTGCGAGTTGATACTGCTGCAATAAAAGTCGGTCGTCTTCGCGATTGGTTGAGACGTTAACCAACAACTCTGAGCCGTCAAATAAACGATCTTTATTTAAATAAGGGCCTATTTGAAAACGCGAAGTGTTATAACAATGATCGTCATCTTTGGCGCATTGACGCAGGGAAGGTTTAGGATGATTTTTAGTTTTGGAATCGCTTTGTGCCATTGCCAAGGTGCTTACCCCAGTCAATAGACAAGAACTGAATATTAAATACTTGCTGGATAGCATACCAACTCTCCCGTGTGCGGAAAAATCATCATCAATGAACTGCAGCGCTAGGCTGGAGCTCGCTTCATAGCTCGTATCATCATTGATTCGACGCCCGGGATGGGTATCATTTGTTCACTATATAAACAGTCGGGTCCATTCGTAGAAAAAATACTCAATAACATTTAAGCTATCATAACTTTGGCCAAATTTGCAATAAAATAAACAGGTTGTTTAAGAAAAAGACTGTCATGTATAAGTCAATAATATGTGATTCAAATGCTTCACTATATTTGACGAAGGATGCTTGTTTGAGGGAGAAAACGCATGAAATCGGTTTTGGCTTTGATGCTTGCTGTAGTGATAGTAGCGATCATTCCTTATTCTTACAGCGCTGAAGTTGCAGATAATCAGGAAAAGTCTTGCATATTTAATTACATCGCTTGCAAAGATAATTGTGAATATTATCAAGATAGCGATAAATTAAAAAATTGTAAAAACCATTGCGACACCAAATATTCTTGTCGACCCAAACTAAAACAACAACACGACGAAGATAATCGTTATTGATTATTTTCGGTTGGTGCTGGTGTTGCTGGATTTGGATTGATTGGTGGGGCTGCTGCGAGCGGTCGATAATTTAAAACTTTATTCAACCAATTAAAAATAACTTCATCTGAAATTGCGCTTGCGCCCACTTGGCAATGTGCTTGTCCTGTGCTTGCTTGTGAAAACACATAAAATGTTTTGCGACCGGGTAAAGCTTGAAAAAGTTTGTGTGCTTGATCTGCGCCAAATTGATCTGCCGCATTTTTAATAACGAGTGCAGGTGCGCGTACGCGTTTCACCCAACTTCCAGTTTTAAATTGTGCGGCCATTCGTAAAAATTCCGCCGGTGTTTTTGCACCGAATGCCCACATGCCATTATTATAAAACCAGTTCGCTTCGATATTTTCTTTTACGCTTTGATTGATGATTTGATCGAATTTTTCGGGATCTTTATCTAATAACTTAGTGTCCTCTTCTGGTAAACGCGATAATGCAGTTGCTACAAAATTATAAATACCCGGATCTAAAATGCAGGCTTTAATTTTCGACTCAAATGCACACGCGCGTAATGCTAAATAGCCTCCCATACTCATGCCCATGAGTGCAATTTTTTTATCATCCACATTCGGTAAGCGTGAAGCAAAATTAATTGCGGCATGCACCACTTTTTCCCAATCTGGACGAAAGGGAATATTCTGCATTTTTAGGGTTTGACCTTGACCTGGTCCATCGAAAAATAAAACATTATAACCATGTTTATACGCGGCCTGACCTGCAGCAAAATATAATTCTTCAGCCGTGCCGTCAAAACCCGTATTTATTATTAATAATGGTGCATCCTTAGTTTCTGCAGCAATAAAATAACCGTGCAGAGTGGTGCGATCATAAGGAATATTGACCGATTTAATATTTGGCATTGATTCAATCGCTAATAAAAAGCTTTGCTGACTCATTTTCCAAGCGGAAATGGCTTTTTTTCGATTTTCCGGTGCATCCATATAAAAGCTAGCACTACGATAATAATTTGAGGCTCGTAAATAAGCCATGCGTGCTGATACTACATCACCTTCGGCACCAAATTTTTGTCCCAATAAATAAATGCGATTTGCGGTTTCTAACCACGCCTGATACCAAGTTTCTGGGGTTTCATCCATTTGAATTTTTTTAGCGGTGCTGATGCATTCGCCAATGTCGGCACCTTGTGCATAGGTGTAACCGAGCGCACGAATAAATTCGTAAGTCATACTTTGATTTTGAAAAAGGAATCCGTCGTACCAATTCGTTTGACTACCTTTAGCCTGATGCGGATGCGCAGCAACTTTTGGTGCAGCAACCCCTTTTTGCTTAGGAAGCTGAATCTGAACGGGTTGCGGGGGAGTGGCAAAAACACTGAGTGGTAATGAAACTAAAAGAGATAACAATCCCTTGTGGCGCATGATTCAATCCTTTTTCAGCAATTTGTCCTAAGTATATCTTAATAGGTAAAATTTTCAAATGAGAGTCTTGATACTTTTTGACAAATGTTTTTGATTCTCTATATTTGAAGACAGTATTTGAACTTTTAGGAGAAAATCTCATGATGAAACGATTCGTTCAATCAACTTTATTATTAGCTGCAATTACAGTCGCAGCCCCAGTTTTTTCTTTCCCACAAATTATGTGTGGCAGTACCGAAATTAAAATGGGTGATTCTATTGACGCAGTTAAACAAGCTTGCGGTAATCCAGATGACGTTAAACAAGCAGATAAAATGAATTTTGTTGGCTTACGTTATACTGATTCTGCTACGAAAGTAAAATATCGTTTTAGCTTTATGGACAGTAAATTAGTTCATTTTGGTGTGATTAGCACGGAAGTAGAAGCTAAATTAAAACAAGTAAAATCGATGATTAAATCGAAAATGAATAAAATGACGCCTGATTCTACTTCTCCGGCTACACCGAATGGTGCAACTACACCAAGTACACCAAGTACACCGAGTACAACTGCACCTGCCACGCAAGACTAAAAGTTTTTTAGTGGATAAATCGGCTGGGAAATAACCAGCCGATTTTTTTGGATTTATAGAATTAAGCAAATCGATAAAATTGACGATGCAATTGTCCCCAGAGGGATAAATAGCCTTTTAATTCAGAATAAGCATTTTTAAGGATTTTCTTACTTTCTTTTAATTGATTGCGCAGAGATTTACGTTCAGCACTTTGATGAGCTAGGCGACGTAATTTTGAATGTTCCGTCTCTAATTTTTCAACTTTTTGTAAAATATGTTGAGTACTGGTTCGCAAATTTTCGAACACATGCCACCAACTTTCATGCGTTTCATTTTGTTGTTGCTTAAGCTTAGCTTCTAAAGCTTTTTGCTTGATTAAAATGCGCTGCGATAAAATTCGATGGCGACTGATTTTCTTTAGATTTTTTGCTAAACCGAACCACGCCAAAGTTTTAATTAACCATTTAGTAGGATCAAAATGATAAGCGCGTACGCCGTTACGATAATCAACCGCAAATTTATGGTGGAAACTGTGATAGCCTTCGCCGTAGGTAAATATCGCAGTAAACCAGTTATCTTTAGCCGATTGCACATCGCAATAATTGCGTTTCCCAAAGGTATGGCAAACGGAATTAATCGCAAAAGTCAGATGGTGATTAACGGCAATACGAAGTGCACCAGCGATAATCAAACCACCTAAGGCGTCGCCCCAAAGGGCCGCTACACCCATCGGCACCAAGAACCCAAAAACGATCCCTAAAGGAATGAAAAATCGATGCTGGAAGCGAAGCAGGGGATCTTTGGTCAAATCGTTTACATTAGAGAAATCACGTAGTTTGGTGTTTAAAGTCACTAACCAGCCAATGTGCGCGTACCAGAAGCCCTTGTTAATACTGTAGGGATCCTTGTCGGTATCTACATAGCGGTGGTGATTACGATGGTCAGTAGACCATTCTAGAGCACTACCCTCGAAGGCTCCCGCACCAAACAAAAGGAAAAACAGTCGGATAGGCCAACTCGCCTCATAACTGCGATGTGAGAACAAGCGGTGATAGCCGCCAGTGACCGACATGCCGGTTACAAACATAAAAAAGAACGCAAACACCCAAGTTTGCCAGTGTACCCCAGCGTAAATGCTGAGTAAAATAGCCCCTACCACGCCCACAATGGGGGTGAAAATGAGAAATAGGGTATTTAACCAATTGATTTTTCTATTAGAATTCATGCTCATCTCTTAAAAATATTTAGCTCTATGGTTTATAAATTTACCATTATTGATTAATGAATACTATCGGCACTTATACCTATATCTTTTTTGAACAAACTGTGCGTCTTGAAAATCATCCCTCTGGTGTGCAGAATCGAAAGGCTATCAATATAACACGTACAGAAAGGACACTCTATGCAGAAAGGAACACTAAAATGGGGAATCTTGGGCACCGGTTTAATTGCTAATTCGATGGCAAAGGCATTGGTGGAATCAAAACCCAATGAGTTAATCGCAGTAGCGAGTCGCACGCAAAAAAACGCGGACGCGTTTGCCAAAAAATATAATATAAAAAAAATCTATCAAGGCTATGAAAAATTACTCGCAGATAAAGATGTGGATGTGGTTTATATTAGTTTTCCCAATAGTCTGCATGCGGAGTGGGTGATCAAATGCGCCGAAGCAGGCAAACATATTTTATGTGAAAAACCTTTCACAGTTAATTTAGCTGAAGCCAAAAAAGCATTAGCGGCGGTAGCAAAAGCCAAGGTTTTTTGTATGGAAGCCTTTATGTATCGCTGCCATCCACAAACGCAAAAGATTATTGATTTAGTTCAAGAAAATAAAATCGGAAATGTGCATTTAATCGAAGCGCATTTTAACGTAAGCAACGAACTTTTAAAGGATACGATTCACGTAGATGCAAATTTAGCGAGTGGTGGCATTATGGATATGGGCGGTTATTGCGTCTCAGCTGCACGTTTAATTGCAGGAATTAATAAAAAATGCGATTTTATGCAGCCGAAAAAAATAGCGGGCTTAGCTTATATCGATAAAAAAAATGTTGATGAATATGCAACGGGAATTCTGCAATTTGATGACGAGTGCTTCGCGATGGTTAGCACTTCAACCCAATTTGGCATGTATTATGGATTACGAATTTCCGGTGACAAAGGTACTTTAACTATTCCGAAACCTTGGTTAATCGATCAAGAATCACATATTTATTTAGAATTATTCGACGGTACCCGCGAAAAATATACCGTTAAAACTGATCTTTCCCTTTATTGTCATGAAGCCGAAACTGTTGCGCGCTTTATTTCAGAAGGCAAAGTACAAGCCGAAAGTCCTGCGATGAGTTGGGAAGATACCTTAGGAAATATGCAGACTTTAGATCAGTGGAGAGAAGCTGTTAATCTGCATTATTCTAATGAGAAATAAAGCAGGGTTTATTGCGGGATTTAGTGGGTAGCCCGGATCAAAGATCCGGGAGGGATCACCAGAATTTTTGTTATTATTAGAAAGTAGCGCAATAACTGGGTGCTTCAGCCAATAGACCATTGGCTTGTTTTTTAAGTTCGGCTTGAAGCTTCAATTCGACAGACTTTTTATGCTTTTCTGCAAACATAAGTGATCCACCAGGTTTTAATGAATTAGCTACTTTGGACGCTGGGATAGATTGGTTTTTAACGTTTATCGATACGGTAGACATTATACGAAAATCTGCAGCTAATTCGGGATTATTATCCAATTTGCAGACTAATTCTTTCAAGATAGCATTAACATAAAATTCACGTTGTTTGGGATCCCATTTAGCATCTGCTGAATATTCAATGCAGCTTTGTATTGTCGTTGCAATATTTTGAGCCTCATATAGTTTAAGATATCCGATTAGTTTAAGAAAATGCTCGGTTATTTTATTTTTCTCTTCAGCATTACAAACCAGTTTTTCAGATTCATTTGCTCTTTCTTGGTAAAAATTTTCTGTGGCATGGATAATATGTGCCTTAGTCAAATCCTGTGGATAGCTTATTAAATTAGATTTGCGTGTTTTAATTAAAAATTCAAAGAAAGCATTATTTTTATCACAATATCTTGCGTATTCAATTAGCATTGGAGGATAAACCAGATTAAGCTCGGATTTATTTTTTTCAAAAGCTGGTTGCAGATGATTTTTATTTTGTACGTAGTCTGATAAAGCTTCGATAGGCAAAATGGAAACCGTATTATCTAGTTTTTTACGTAGAGATTTAATTCTTGAATAAGGACAATATACGGTAATCAATTTTTTCTGATTATATTCTAGTATTATTGTTAGATTAGTTTTCGGCAGGTTTGCCTCTATTTCCTCTTGTTTTAGTATGGGCTCTGCCTCTATTTTTGGCTCGGATTGAGACGCTTTAGGTTTTGTTTGAAGTACATAATCTTGGGACTCATACGCGCCTTCAGTTGACGCATAGCTCGTACCTGGCATTAGCTGCAGGAAGGCTTTTGCAGTGGGATCAGCTTGTAATATGGGAGTTGGCTTGTTTTCCGTTGCGAGCTGATCTGAATTGTCCAGCGCTTTTGTTTTCGATTGAGTTGAAGTCTGAGATTGAGATTTATTTAAATGTTCGATTTTAATTTTATTCAGTTGATCAGCGAATTGTTGAAGTTCCTGGGTTTCCTCCGGGGACATTGCACTTTCCAGATATTGAAGAGACGCATAAAATTCACTTGCCGTATATTGTGCTGGATTAGAGTTAGGGAATAGTTTAGTGACTTCTGTTTCGGCTAAAGCGAGGGTTGCACCCATTTCACCTTTGCACGCTGCGGATTTTTGATCGTGGTTTTCCGTGCTAGCTTGAAAAACAGATTGGGTGAAGACTTTATTTTCTAGGGCGCGTAGATAATTACAGGCTTTTTCCCAGGTAATATCACAGTCTTGGAATGCGTTCGCTGCTCTTTCTACTAATCCAAAGTTGGCTTCACTGCTAAATTTTTGTAATTGAGCATTCCGTTCCGTTTGATCTAATGCTATTTTTTCTTGCCACGGTTGTAATGCTTGCCATATTTTTTTAGAACGCCGTGACAGATCTTTTTCATTTTTAACTGCGTTGAGATCAAGATTGTGTTTGGCGAGGTCGAGTGCTAGTTGCTCTCTGTTATAATATTTGGATTTATTGATAAGATGAGATGATGAATAAAACCCAGACCGGTTGAAACATTCAACATATATTTTTTTAAACAAACCTACGTCATTCGAATCAACATTGAAATTACATTCTTGTGCCAATTGCCAGGCTTTTGCTGTTCTGCTGTTAGGTTTATTTTTAGCATGATGAATGATAGCAGTATATTTCTCGAAAGTAGATTTTTTAAAAAAATCAGCAATAAAATTGGTTTTAAAAAGAGATTCTTGGCCCGCATGTAATGCTTTATAAATTTTTATAAAGCTGCCAACTTTTCTTTGCATCTCAAATTTTAATTCTTCATCTTCTTTTACCTTAGGTTCAAGAGATTCAAGTTCTTTTTTAGAACTAACTAGAGCAAGCAATTTCTCTTGAAATATTTTGTAGAAGATGGTTATTTGATTTTCTACCAGATTAAAGCGGATGGCATTATAATCTTCTTTACACATTAAAATATTCGATATCTGTGTTTTGGCGCGGGTACAGAAGATCTCTAACTCGTCAGTAGAGAGAAGGCGTAATAATATAATTACATCCGAGCGCAATTTAATTATTTCTGGATCGATGGAGTTGATTATCTGTAAGCGCTGAGCAGAGTTCATTTCTTTTAATGCGGCAGCTAAATCTCGACTTGAGTTAATCCATTGAGTGGGGAGATAATTAACAATAAATGCTTTTTGTTCAGAATTAAGCGACATTAATAGTATAGAAAAATCAACATGTGAGGTGACAATAATAGATAAATATTCTCTAATAGTTTCGCAAACTATCTGACATTTTTCAGGTGATAGTGATTTTAATATTTCGTTTAATTTGAAGACATCTTGGGTTTCTAGAATATCTTTAATTGCTGCACAAATAGCTTTACATTCTCGTTTCGTATAAGCATTTAATTCTTTATTGAGATTGTTTAAATTAATAAACGATGATATCTTTGAACCGAATCCTTTACAAATAGCTAATATAATTTCATCAGAAAATCGCTGTAAAAATTGTTTAAATAGTTTCTCATCGATAATATGGTTTAGGAATTTGTCTACTGCTAAATAGCAAATGAATTGTACTTCATCGGGAGAGTAATCGATTATCGATTTACTGAATTCTTCTATATCTATAATCAAATGATTTTGAATGTCAGGATACAGCATTAACAGGATAGTAGGGTCTATTCCACGTGTGAGGTGCATAAAATCGTGCAAAAAAATTATTTTTTTTTGTTTAATGATTTCAACTAGCTGCTCAAGTTTCTCAATATGAGCGTTGGAATCATTTTTTTGAAGCTCTTTTATTATTTGACTAAATCTCAATTCAAGTTCTTCATTAGGTGTAGACATCTACTTGCCTCGCATTCTGTATTCATTCTTTAGATAGATAGGATATCAGTCAATTACTGACAGCAATGTGACATCAATATGACAAAATTGTAATGTGAGAAGAGTCGAATTCTTAAAAAAATGTCATTGATTTTCGACTCTAGCATTTTCCTATGATTGATGGGTTTTAGAGGTACATTCTTCGTTCCCAAAGTTGCTTTGAACTTCCAGCCGAAACATATAATAAAATCAATAAGATATAAATCTTTTTTTCGGAGCCAACGGTTTGAATAAAAAATAATCAGAGTCTATTATTAAGCTATAAGGAGAGTACGTATCAGAAAATTTAACCCTTTGAAATAGTACGCATTTTTTTAAATGGGGATAATCATGCGCTTAAGAAAAGAATAAGATGTGAATGTGGCGTGAAAAGTTTAGATACATCAATCTATCAAAAAAATTTTTACCTAGAGTGGAGATTAGATCCCACCTCTATTAAATATAATGTTCCATTATTATTTGAAATCCAAGGTCCGATTGATATTCAAGTTCTCAAAAAATCAATTACCAATTTTGTCAATTATGGACAAAATCAAAGAATTTATTTTGTAGAAGAAGAAGAAAAATTAAAGCAAATTATTACACAAAAAATTAAAGATTTTGATTTTGAATTTTATGATGTCAGCGAATTACAGGGAAAGGCGCAAAAACAAAAAATAAATAAAATAATAAATAAAATTCTTCAGAATAAATTTAATTTAAACAAATTACCACTTTACAAATACGGCCTAGTTAAACGTGGAGAGAATGATTATCTTTTCGCATGTGTTTGGCATCATATAGTGGCAGATGGACTTTTTATTGATCGGGCAATTGAATATATTTCAAATGAATATAACTCTATTCTCAATCACGAAACATTTAAACACCCGGCAGTTCCAGATATTCATGATTATCTTGAGTATGAAAAAAATCATTTTTCCCAAGAAGATCGAAAGCGAGATTTAAATTTTTGGGAGCAAGAACTTTTAGGAGCACCACTTCGAATTAATTTTCCGAATCTTAAATTTTCTAAAAAGAAGCCAAATTATGCAACATTTTCGTTAGATAAGGATTTAAGTGAAAAAATATTCGCTGCCGTTAAAAACCAAAGAACAACTTTATTTATCTATTTGCTGAGCGCCTTTTCATTTTTAATAGAAAAATATACTTCTCAAAGAGAGTTTGTATTGAGCTATCCTGTTGATTTAAAACCCCAAAAATTTAATGAGTTATTGGGATGTTTCGTCAATGCGGTCTTAATGAGGGTAGAAGTAAATTCAAATAACACCGTTGAGGAATTCATTAAGTTTATTACCTCGCAACGAAAAAAATCTAAGTTGCACCAAGGAATTCCGTTGTATGACGTCGTTGCGAATTTGCGTAGCAGAAATGAATATGTAGAAAATGCATTTAATGCTTCTATTGCACAAACAGCAGTGGAACTAGTACCTTTACGACTGAAAAATTGTACGTGTCAATCTCTTTCCGAGCTACTTCAACACTTAGATGATTTAGGATGTCATTATCAAGTTAGAGACAGAATTTATTTGAAATTTGATCATAATGGAAAATATTTTGATGATGAAAGTATAAAAAGAATTTTTGAAAGTTTTAGAATTATTTTGCAAGAATTTGTAGAATACCCAGATCGACAGTTAAAAGATATTCAAATTCTTTCTAATCAACAGCGTCGTGAAATATTAAAAAAAGGTAGTGGAAAAAAATCAGAATATCCAGCAAAAAAAACAATTGTACAATTATTTGAAGAGCAGGCGGAAAAAAATCCTAATCATGTTGCCGTTTTCTTTAAAGATCAGACGCTCACTTATAAAGAACTTAATGAGCAATCCAGTCAATTAGCGCATTTTATCCATAAAAAATATCAAAAAGATAATAATCAATTGCAACCTGATACTTTAATCGGTCTTTGTGTGGAAAGGTCTTTTGATATAATCGTTGGGATTCTGGGGATTTTAAAGGCTGGTGGTGCATATGTTCCATTAGACCCAGATTATCCCAAAGAACGATTGGAATATATGGTCGCTGATAGTGGCACGAAATTAATTATCACTCAGCGGGAAATGGTTACGCGGAACCGCTTTTTAAGGAACCATGAATTAATTGTTATTGACAATTCAAGAATAAAAAAAGAATTGATACAACAGTCGACGACTAATCCAAGTTGTAAAGCAAACTCCGAGAATTTAGCTTATGTCATTTATACCTCAGGTTCCACTGGGAAACCGAAGGGCGTGATGATTGAACACGGTTCTATCGTCAATCACAATCATTGGATGATGCAAAATTTTGGTCTTACTGCTAGGGATCGAATATTGCAAAAGACACCTTTAAGTTTCGATGCTTCGGTATGGGAACTATTGTTACCTATTACGCATGGAGCACAATTAGTATTAGCCGAACCGGATAAACATAAAGATCCAGAATATTATTTAGAAGTCATCAATAAATTTTCCATAACTAAAATACAATTTGTTCCTTCGTTATTGAAAGCAATAATAGATTATATCAATTTACAAAAAATTAATTTATCCTGTTTTCATTCCTTGCAAGATATTTTCTGTGGTGGCGAACCGTTATCATTTAATTTAGTGAGTGAGGTTTTAAATCAACTTCCAACTAAATTACATAATTTATATGGACCGACTGAAGCTACCATTGATTCCAGTTTCTTTTCCGGTCCCTACCCATTAACATTTCTTGGCGCGAGCATTCCCATCGGGAAACCCATTAATAATATGCAGTTATACATATTAGATTCTGATTTTAATGTTTGTCCTATCGGAGTCCCTGGTGAAATTTATATTGGCGGGGTTGGTTTAGCACGGGGCTACATTAATCAAACGCAATTGACAGACGAACGTTTTATTCAAAATCCTTTTCTACAGGGTCGAATTTACAAAACGGGTGATGTGGCACGTTGGTTGCCGGATGGAAATATTGAATATATTGGCAGAACAGACTTTCAAGTTAAAATTCGTGGCTTTCGTATTGAATTGGGTGAAATTGAAAATGCGTTATCGAAACATCCAGCAATTCGACAAAATGCAATAGTGGCTTATAAAGATGAAGGTCAGCAATATTTAGCTGCATATTATGTCACCGAGAAAACAATCGAGCTTGAGTCTGAAGGAATAAGAACATTTTTAGCGGCGACCTTGCCTGAGCACATGCTACCCACTGCATTTGTTGAATTGCAAGCAATGCCTTTATTACCCAATGGTAAAATCGATCGTAAAAAATTACCTGCCGTTGATTTTAAAGCGGATGTAATGAGTTACGTCGCTCCGAGGACGGAATTGGAAGCAGCGGTCACGCAGGTTTGGAGTTCTTTACTGGGAGTGGAGCGAATCGGAATGCAGGATGATTTTTTCCGTTTGGGTGGGAATTCATTATTAGCGATTCGTTTAGTGAGTTTACTCAATATTAAATTTAAATCGCAAATTTCTGTCAGAGATATTTTTTCGAACCACAGTGTGGAAAAAATCTCAAAATTAATTGAAAAATTTACGGGTCAGTTTGAATATCAGCCTTATCTGATCGAAGATAATAAGCCGATCTCCTTTGATCCATTTCCCCTAACCAATGTACAACAAGCTTATTTATATGGACGCTTGGAAAACTTTGAAATCGGTAATGTATCAACTCACGGTTATTTCGAAATATTATTCTCTGATATTAATGTTGAAAAATTAGAAATTGCACTTAATTTATTAATAGAACGGCATCCAGCCTTAAGAACAGTATTTTTACATGATCAACAATGTATTTTAAAACAAGTTGCCCGTTATAAAATTAAAAATCATAATGAAATTAACGCGAAGCAATTGGCTGATATTCGTGATCGCTTGTCGCATAAAATTTGTGATCCACAGAAATTTCCTTTATTTGATTTTGAGGTGAGTTATTTTGAAAATCAATTCATTTTGCACATGAGTTTTGATGCGTTAATTATGGATGGTACGAGTATGGCGATCTTTTTTAAAGAATTTGCCATGCTGTATAATGCCAAAGATTTTAACCTCGTTGAATTACCTATTTTGCAAGTTTACTTTAAAGATTATGTTGAACAATATTTAAAAATCCGATCTAGCAAATTATTTACAAGAGATAAAGAATATTGGGCTAATAAACTTAAGAATTATAATTTTTCGGCTCAGCTGCCTATGCAGATGAAACCCAGTTTAATTAAACAACCTGTATTTAAACGCCTAACAAAAATCATTTCCCCAGAAGTATGGAAATCACTATGTGACAAGGCAACAAAATATGGAGTTGGACTTACAACCATTGTTTTATTTGCTTATGGCTTAGTTATATCTCGATGGAGCGGTCACACTTCGTTCCCAATTACTTTAACTCTATTCAATCGTTTGCCTTTGCATCAAAATATTAATGATATTATGGGTGATTTTACAGTTTTAGAAATTTTTGATTTTCACCGCGAATCTAAGCGATCTATTGTAGACAATATTCAACAAGTCCATCAAATATTATGGAGTGACATTGAGCATAATTTATTTGATGGTATCGATTTTCAACGTTTGGTGCGTAAAGAGCTACAAATTGGTCATCAACAGTCATTATCGCCTGTAGTACTAACAAGTATGTTAGGAAATAAAAATTTTGACTTTGCCTTTAAAGATTATATAGGCATGGGATACTCTATTACCCAGACATCACAAGTCTATTTAGATAACAAAGCGTATGAAAGAAGAGAAGGATTTGTTGCAGAATGGGATTATGTAGAACAATTGTTTGATAAAGACCTCATAACTGAGATGCATCAAGAATACTGTCAGATGATTGAATATTTGGCCGGTGCAAATTGGGAAGAGAACATACGGTTATTTACATTATCACCGCAAGATCAAGCATTGATTAATAATGCCAATAAAGCAAAACAACCTCTATCTAATAAAACGGTTGTCGATATTTGTATGGATAGTATTTCTCTGCATAAGGAAAAGCTAGCAGTCATTGATCAAAAAGGAAAATATACCTATCAACAACTGGAAAAAGATAGTGATCGAGTTGCTCAACAAATATATCAAAAATATTCGAAAATTTATGAATTAACTGCAATTTTATGTGAAAAAGGTTATTTACAAGTTGTTGCAGCTTTAGGGATCATGCGCGCTGGAGGCTTATATTTGCCGTTAAATCAGGATTGGCCGTTAGGACGGATGCAAGAAATACTACAGGAAGGACAAGTTAAGCTGGTTCTAATATCCAAATCGCAATATGAAAAATTAATTAAAGATAGTGAATTAGAGAAAGATTATAGTTGGCTAATAATTGAAGATATTTTGCGATCAGAATTAAAAAAGAAAGTGAAACTACCAGTAATAAATGTAGACGATACTGCTTACGTTATTTTTACTTCGGGCAGTACTGGAAAACCGAAAGGAGTGGAAATATTACATCGAGGTGCAGTAAATACCTTATTAGCAGTTAATTCGAATTTCAACGTTAACTCAAACGATAAAATATTAGCATTATCTGAATTAAGTTTCGATTTATCGGTTTATGATATTTATGGTGTATTAGCCGCTGGCGGTACGGTTGTATTTCCAGATCAAAATAAGACAAAAGACCCCAGTCACTGGTATGAATTGATTTCACAACATGGAATAACATTGTGGAATACTGTGCCGCAATTGATGGATTTATTGGTTGATTATGCTAAAGATACACAACGAAATTTAGACACGTTAAGAGTCGTTTTAATGAGCGGCGATCGGATTCCACTCAAATTACCGGAAAAAATTAGGGATATAAATCCAAATATAAAAATCACTAGCTTGGGTGGTGCAACCGAAGGAAGTATTTGGTCTATTTGGTATCCGATTGAAAAGATTAATCCGAATTGGACTTCAATTCCTTATGGAACAGCGATGCCGAATCAGAAAATGTATATTTTAAATGAATTTGGTGAGCATTGTCCGGTGGGAGTGATGGGAGAAATTCATATTGGCGGTGTTGGTGTCGCATTAGATTATTGGCAAGATGCTACAAAAACGAGACAAAGTTTCATTAAACATCCCAGTTTAGGACGCCTATATAAAACGGGGGATTTAGGTCAATGGAATAAAAAAGGTTATATCGAATTTGTAGGTCGTAAAGATTTTCAAGTTAAATTGAGTGGCTATCGAGTTGAGCTCGAAGAAATTTCGGCACGTTTAATGAAAATGCCGGGTATTAGCCGTGCACTAGCTACTGTGCAGAACGATCAAGTGGTTGCTTATTTAGTCTCAGATCATTTTAAAGCTAAAGAATTTGATGCCGCACAATTTAAATTAGAGCAAAAAGGCTTGCGTAATGATTTGAAGATTTCTTATTCTTTTGACGATTTAAAATTAAATGAAAGCGATTATTGTCTGCGTAAAAGCTATCGTGAATTTAAAACAGCTTTATTAACGCGAGAAGAAATTTTAGCATGTATGCCGACTGCTGAAAAAAATCAGCATCCTTCGCACGATGGTATTTTTTCATCAAACTCTCTACGGTTGCTGTTAAAACCGTTAAGTGCAATGGTGCTCAAAGATAGGGTATTACCTAAATTTCTTTATCCATCTGGCGGTAGTACTTATGCGATTCAATGTTATGTTGTCATACATAAGGCGATAAATGAAATTGAAAAAGGGAAATATTATTATCATCCTGTTCAGCATTCTTTAGCTAAATTAGATGAGACCAATTCTCCGACTATTAATACAGATATTAGTCTTGAATTTAAATTGTATTTACCAGCAATAGAACCGCTTTATCATGATATGTCATTACATTTAGCATGGCTAGAAATGGGTCATATTTTATCACTGTTAGAAAAGCAATTTAATTTATTAAGCTTACAGGGAAATGTTACTACCATTAATCAGATGTCGAAAGATTATCATCATTTGGTCAACATTGATTTGACTATTCGTAAATCAGATCACTCATTTTTTAATACTGATGAATGTAAATGGAATTATCTGGTTAATCAAAAAAATATTTTCATCGATGGCAAGCATCAAATTAACTTGAATAAACAAGATATTTTTGCAGAAATTTCTGAGAATGGTCAATTACTGCGATCCGCAGCAGGGCTTATTACGTTTATTGGAAAACGAGAGCCGCAAGATTTAATGCAATCTGGTTATTTCGCAGAAAAGTTGACAGAAAAATTGTACCAGAAAAATATAGGCAGTTGCACTTTAGGTTTTATTCCTTATGAAAATGTAAATTACTGCATTGCGTTAGGGTTTATTGATCCTGCAGATAAAAAAGAAGCAGAGAGTCATCCACCATCTGTTTCGATAGAAGATTATCTAGATCAACATTTACAACAATATTTGCCGCAATACATGCTGCCCCGACATTACCTGAAGTTGGATACATTGCCGTTAACCGCAGCGGGTAAAGTCGATGAAAAATCTTTACCGAAAGTTAAATTGACTCAACATGAATATATAAAACCATCGACAGAATTGGAAATAGAAATTTGCAACTTGTGGCGGGAATTATTGGATGTTGAGCAAGTTGGTATTACTGATGATTTTTTTCGTCTAGGTGGAAATTCAATTATTGCTATTCAATTTGTGCATCGGGTTAAACAGGCCTTTAATACCCATATTGCAGTAGCCGATATTTTTCAGTATAAAACAATCGTTCAATTATCAAAAATAATTACTAAATCACATGATATTGTAATGCCAATAAATACTTCGGCGACACCAGCACTTTCTTTTGCGCAACAGCGTTTATGGTTCATTGAACAATACGAGCAGGGCACTGCTGCTTATCACAATCCTATGTTATTTGAACTCGCGCCCGAGGTTGATCAAACAGCGTTGCAAAAAGCTTTACGCGGCATTGTTCGCCGACATGAAGTATTACGTAGTGTTGTGAAACAAGATACCTCCGAAGAATATTATCAGGCAGTTTTAAACAAAGAGTTACCCATTCAAATTTATCAATTAGAGGATGATATTGCTTATCAAGCTAAATTAGATGATGGTATTAATCGAATATTTGATTTAACGACAGAATATCCAATACGAGTCTGTTTCTATGTTATTAATGAAACCCAGAAAACTTATCTTTTAATTAATATTCATCACATTGCTTTTGACGGCTGGTCAGTAGATCGATTGCTTACAGAAATTTCTGAATATTATGCACATTATGCGGAAGGTAAGATATTGAATCTGCCAAAATTAACCATTCAATACAAAGATTACGCTCAGTGGCAAAGAGATTATTTGCAAGGTGAAGTACTGCATAAGCAAATAGAATATTGGAAAAATAAACTAAATAATTATACTTCACTGCAGCTTCCCCTTGATAAAGCACGACCTAAACAAATAGACTATCGCGGTGCTGATGTACCTTTTGAGTTATCAAAGAATTTATCGCTTGAACTTCGGGCATTGGCTAAAGCGCAAGGGTGCAGTTTATTTACGATTCTCTTAACCGCATTTTATATTTTATTACACAAATATTCAGGCCAAGATGATATTGTTATTGGTACTCCAATAGCGAATCGACAATATGCGCAGGTAAAAGATTTAATTGGATTTTTTGCTAATAGTTTAGTTTTAAGGGAAAAAATTACGACGAGTGCAGATGTTGAAACCTTCCTCAATCAAGTTAAAAATAACTTGATTGAAACCCAACGTTATCAAGACCTTCCTTTCGAACAATTGGTCGATTTATTAGTTGAAGAACGTGACCCTAGTAGACATCCTATTTTTCAAGTTTTATTGCGCGTACAAGGTTTTGGTCAGAATAAAATGGGCGTCATGGGAGATCAAATTCGAGCGCTAGAGGTAGGACACAAATATCGAAGTGCCCAATTTGATTTGTCATTGTTAGTGGATGATAGCCACGACAAGTTAACTGGGATATTTAATTATGCGGTTAGCTTATTTGACTCAGCAACTATCCAAAGAATGGCGAAACATTTTGAAATTATTCTGGATACCATAGTTGCTGATTTGAAACAAAAAATTTCGAATATTAGTTTATTGAGTTCGGAAGAGTTTCAACAGATTATGCGTGATTGGAATAAAACAGAGGTGGAATTTCCGAGTGATAAAACCCTACATGAATTATTTGAGAAACAAGTTCAAAAGAATCCAAATAATATTGCGGTAATTTATGAAGATCAAACGCTGACTTACGAGACATTAAATCATAAAGCAAACCAGTTGGCACATTATATACGGGAACAATATCTAAAGAAAAATGGCAAACCGTTTCCTGCTGATACCCTAATAGGGCTGAGTGTGGAGCGTTCATTCGACATGATTATCAGTATCTTAGGTATTTTAAAGGCAGGTGCCGCCTACGTCCCTTTAGATCCTGATTATCCTCAAGATCGATTAGAATACATGATTAGCAATGGCGATATTAAATGGGTCATTACCCAACAAAAAGTCCTTCAACAAAATCATTATTTAAGTGAATTCTCGGACGTGGAATTAATTGTTTTTGATAAACCTGCAATTCAAAAACAATTAAATAAACATGGTATTCAGAATCCGTCGATAATAAATAAGCCGCAAGATTTGGCTTATATCATTTATACATCGGGTTCGACGGGTAAACCAAAAGGCGTCATGATCGAGCATCAAGGTGTTATGAATCGTATTGCGTGGATGCATAATACGTATGGATTAACAGCTGATGATCGCATATTACAAAAAACACCCTTTAGCTTCGATGTCTCAGTTTGGGAATTATTGTGGCCGATTTTATATGGAGCCCAATTAGTAATGGCTATACCTGGCGGTCATAAAGATCCTGCATATTTAGCTGAAATCCTTCAAAAAAATTCAATTACCAAAATACATTTTGTCCCCTCCATGTTACAAGTATTTATGGAATATTTATCTTCGCAAGATAAAGATTTTTCAACACTTAATTCATTGCAAGATATCTTTTGTAGTGGTGAAGCACTGCCTCTGGCGATACAACGACAAGTGAATGATAAATTAACTGCGCGCCTACATAATTTATATGGGCCAACAGAAGCTTCTATTGATGTAAGTTCATATTATTGTAACGAAATTACACCTTCGTTAAGTAGTGTACCGATTGGTAAGCCGATTGATAATATACACCTTTATATATTGGATGCTGAATTAAATCTCTGCCCGGTGGGTGTGCCAGGTGAACTTTATATTGGTGGAATTGGTTTGGCGCGCGGTTATATAAATCAACCTCAACTTACTCAAGAACGTTTTATTGCTAATCCATTCAAACCTAATGATCGAATTTATAAAACCGGTGATTTAGTGCGTTGGCTTGCCGATGGCAATATTGAATATCTTGGTAGAACAGATTTTCAAGTTAAAATTCGCGGTTTTCGTATTGAATTAGGTGAAATTGAAAATGCGCTATCGCAACATCCAGCTATTCGACAAAATGTGGTGGTTGCTTATAAAAACGATGAAGGCCAGCAATATTTGGCGGCATATTATGTAGTTACAAAGAAAGCAACCGAGCTTAATTCTGAAGAATTAAGAACATTTTTAGCGAAGGCATTGCCAGAACATATGCTGCCCACTGCATTTTTTGAATTACAAGAAATGCCCTTATTAGCCAGCGGTAAAATTGATCGTAAACAATTGCCTGCCATTGAATTCAAGGCGGATGTAATTAGTTATGTTGCTCCTAGGACGGAATTGGAAACAGCAGTTAGCCAGGTTTGGAGTTCTTTACTGGGAGTGGAACGAATCGGCATGCAGGATGATTTTTTTCGTTTAGGTGGGAACTCATTATTGGCGATTCGTTTAGTGAGCTTACTTAATATTAAATTTAAATCTCAAATTTCTGTCAGGGATATTTTTTCGAACCGCAGTGTAGAAAAAATTTCAAAATTAATTGAAAAAGTTTCTGGTCAATTTGAATATCAGCCTTATTTACTCGAAGATAATAAACCCATTTCATTTGATCCATTTCCTCTAACCAATGTGCAGCAAGCTTATTTATATGGGCGCCTAGAAAATTTTGAAATCGGTAATGTGTCAACTCACGGCTATTTGGAAATCTTATTTTCTGGTCTTAATGTTGAAAAATTAGAAATTGCACTTAATATGTTAATAGAGCGCCATCCTGCATTAAGAACCTTATTTTTGAACGATCAACAATATATTTTAAAGCAAGTTCCACATTATAAAATTGTAAATCATCATGAAGTTAATACAAAGCAGCTGGATGATATCCGTAATCGCTTATCGCATAAAATTTATGATCTACAGAAATTTCCATTATTCGATTTTGAAGTGAGTAATTTTGAAAATCAATTTATTTTGCACATGAGTTTTGATGCGTTAATTATGGATGGAACTAGTATGGCAATCTTTTTTAAAGAATTTGCCATGTTGTATAATGCCAAAGACGTTAACACCGCTAAATTACCTATTTTGCAGATCTATTTTAAAGATTATATTGAGCAATATTTAAAGATTCGTTCTAGTAAGTTATTTGAAAGAGATAAAGAATATTGGGCTAACAAACTTAATAATTATAATTTTTCGGCTCAGCTGCCTATGCAGATGAAACCGAGTTTAGTTAAACAGCCGGTATTTAAACGCTTAACAAAAATTATTTCACCGGAAGTATGGAAGTCAATGAATGACAAAGCAACGCAATATGGAGTGGGACTTACGACCATTGTTTTATTTGCTTATGGTTTAGTGATATCCCGCTGGAGTGGTCCTACTTCGTTCCCAATTAATTTAACTTTATTTAATCGTTTACCTTTACATCAAAATATTAATGATCTTATGGGTGATTTTACGGTTTTAGAAATTTTTGATTTTCATCGTGAATCTAATCGCACGA